>Ga0334900_1000107_pt1 | contig 144624 bp, 116 predicted proteins | sample GraSluR3_MG_2_FD_207231 | JGI IMG/M metagenome (GOLD analysis project Ga0334900, IMG submission 207231) | Sludge microbial communities from methane-producing bioreactor in Wageningen University, Netherlands - Granular Sludge_31_08-R3 | ecosystem: Engineered > Bioreactor > Anaerobic >... | reverse complement strand
CAATGGACTTTTTGCCAGAAAATATAAACTGGCCCATTTCATTTGCAGAAGTGCGCATCCGTTCTGATGCTTCTGTTGCAGGACAAGCGATAAAAGAACTTCCGCTCTCTTCAGAAGGGATCTCTATTCTTGCTATTAGCCGGGGTGGTGCTATTTATTATGAACTTACCCACGATTTCAGAATATTTCCGGGTGATCGACTGCTTCTTATGGGTACTCCTGCAAGACTAAAAGAGGCTGAAAATCTACTTAATAAAATTAAAGAGCTTTTTGATTCTGATAATAATGATGTTGATCATTTTGAAATAGCAGAAATAACTGTTTCTAATAACTCTGAGCTTTCAGGTAAATCATTAAAAGATATCAACTTTCGTCAGCGATTTGGTTCAACACTTGTAGGTATCCGCAGAGATCAAAAACAAATCACAAATATTAATCCGTCAGAGCTTTTACAGGGTGGAGATAATTTGATTGTTATCGGAAAAGTCAGTGCCATAAGAAACTTAAAGAATCAAGAGCCATTGTAATACTTGCTATACCAATTCACAAAAGTAAACTATAGATGCTTATACTCTCCAAGTTGCTGCAATCTATCATTTCTTTCAAAGAGCAGTATAGTATTAAAATAATATGATTTGACAATCAAATTCAGTTGTTAGTATCTTGGTATAAGCCAGAATGCTAATAACAAATCCGAATTTGACCACAACCAGACAGGAGCCTGAAAATCAATGAAAGACTGGTATAAAGATGCCGTATTCTATGAAGTATTCGTCAGGTCTTTTAAAGACGGAAATGCTGATGGTATAGGTGATTTTATAGGTCTTAGAAAGAAACTGGATTATATTAAAAACCTCGGCGTAACCTGCGTATGGCTATTACCTATGTATCCATCTCCTTTGAGAGACGACGGTTATGATATTGCTGATTTTTATAATATACACCCTGACTATGGCAGAATGAAAGACTTTGAAGCTTTTATAGACGCTGCCCACAAAAGAGGTATCAGCGTTATAGCTGACCTGGTCGTAAACCACATCAGCAGCGAACATCCCTGGTTTAAGCAGGCATGCGAAAACCCGAACTCAAAATACCACGACTATTTTGTCTGGACAGATAACCCGGAAAAATATATAGAAGCACGCATAATCTTTTGCGATACAGAAACCTCAAACTGGACTTACCACCCGAAAGTTGGTAAATATTACTGGCACAGATTCTTCAGCCACCAGCCTGACCTGAACTATGATAACCCGGAAGTACAGGAAGAAATGCTTTCAGTAGTAGACTTCTGGCTAAAAAAAGGCCTGGACGGTTTCAGGGTCGATGCAGTACCGTATCTATTTGAAAGAGAAGGTACCAATTGTGAAAACCTTCCTGAAACACACGCCTTTTGCAGGAAATTAAGAAAATTTGTTGATGAAAACCACCCGGGGACAGTTTTGCTGGCCGAAGCAAACCAGCTTCCTAAAGATGTGGTAGACTATTTCGGAGACGGCGATGAATTTCATATGGCCTTTAATTTCCCCCTGATGCCCAGAATCTTTATGTCTCTTAGAAAAGAAGAGCGCAAACCCATTGAAGAAGTTATTAATGAGCTTCCTGAGATACCTGATATGTGTCAGTGGGGTATATTCTTAAGGAACCATGATGAGCTAACACTTGAAATGGTCTCTGATAGAGAACGGCAATTTATGTATAAAACCTTTGCTAAAGACCCCAGAATGCGTATTAATATTGGTATACGCCGCCGACTATTCCCTTTGATGGATAAAAACAGGCGGGCAATAGAGTTAATGCATAGTTTACTTTTGACCTTGCCGGGTAGCCCTGTCATATATTATGGTGACGAAATAGGCATGGGAGATAATATTTATCTCGGCGATAGATCAGGAGTAAGAACGCCCATGCAATGGAACGGCGACCGAAATGCAGGCTTTTCAGATGCTAATCCTGATCAACTATGCTACCCGCTGATTAGAGACCCTGCCTATAGCTATCAGGGAGCAAATGTTGAAGAGCAGGAAAGATCAAAATCTTCTTTTCTAAACTGGATAAAATTACTTTTAAGAATCAGAAAGCGGCATCCTTCCTTTGGCAGGGGCAAAATAGAGTTCCTTCATCCTGAAAACAGGCGTGTTATTACCTACATAAGAGAATATGGGGATGATATAGTTCTTGTTATTAACAATCTCTCAAGGTTCAGTCAATATGCAGAACTTAACCTTCAGCGATATAACGGCTGGACCCCTGTTGATTTGTTTGGCAATATAAGGTTCCCCCGGATAGGTGAATTGCCCTATTTGCTTACTATGGGCCCACACGGCTTTTACTGGTTCAGGCTTGAACCTCCTCAACATTATTGATTCATTAATGTCCGGTTAAATTTTTTCTGATCTATCTATTCGCTGAACCCTGTTTAATAATTTTCTCCAGTATTTTTAATTTAACTTCCTGTAAAATTTTATAATCCAAAACAGATATTATGACTAAATTTATACATCTGAGATCTTTGAATAACTTGTATGTTCTCAGATTCAAGAAATCTCCCTGCTTTTGCTGGAATCAGTAATTCCGTAATTAATCAGAGGTTCCATCAAAATAAAATCTTTTACCGGACATCAGTGAAGTCTCATAAAAATTTCTACAATGAAAAAAATAGTATGCAATTATATATAACATGTTATTGTTGACTATGCGACTAGCTGCCTGTTATCGTCTAAGAGGTTTAAAGAGAGTGTCTTGATAAAGCCTTCGCTGTCATTATCAGCTGTTATAACTCTGATATCAGCACCCGGGTCTGTAATAACAATATTGTTACCGGCATCTTCAAATGAATCTTTCAGGAGTTGTTTGGCTCTGATATCCTGATCAGAAAGTGGGGTAAAAGCATCTTTAAACTCTACCAGCTTGCTTCTTAATGCTTCAGCGGGTAGTGCAACACGGTAAACCTTGTTCAGGTCTACTGGTTGATAATTTGAGTCACCTGGCATCCTGATATTTATCAGACCATCATAGTCAGAGAGGTTGCTTTCATTGAACTGATCTGGTTTAAATGAATGAGCATTCATTGTTTCTATAATTTTATCTCTATTTATCTGTATTCCAGACCACTGTATAAGCTCATTTCTGGTTTTATTGTGCATATTGCCATAAACATTCTTAAGAATAATTTGCATCAGGTCTTTGCCGCTAAGGTTGGCCTTATAGATTTTTGAATCTTCGTCAGTTATACCGCATAATACACCTATGAGGTTCATGTTGCTGGCTTTTTTACCATTTACGGGCAAGTTGCCTCTAATAGCTGAAGAGCTTATACCGAATATTTCTACTGATGGATCATATTTGCGGGTCATTTTAAGTAGTGTATCAGTTAAAAAGTTTGCCATGGCATTGTTTGTAAACCTTATGTCCTCGCAGCTGAGTTCTTTCATTTTATCAAGAGGTTTTCCGTCTTTATCAGTAACCTTAATACTTATATTAAGCTTAAAGTCATCTCTTAGCAGTCTATTTAAAACCCTTTTCAGCGGGTTTTTCTGTTCAGAGATATTCTTATCCACATCTAAACGGGATGTTTCAACTGTTAGCTTGCCATTGTCATCAAAGAGAAGTTTTACTGTACCGAGTTTCTGATTATTCTGGCTTAAAGAAACAACCGGTGTCTTGTTTTTACCAATGTAAGTTGTTTGATCTCTATGGTCGTGGCCATTGAGAAGGGCATCAACTTTGTAATTCTTGCCATTTGAAGTGCTTAACTGATCAATGCCCTGTATAATAGCATTGGCAAATGGGTTACCGTTATGATTGATTATTACTACTCCTCCCTGAGGGTTTTGCGATTTAAACTCATTAATATTTTTGTAAAGGCGTTGGATAGTTTCTTTTACATCTTCTGGATACTGAAGCTGCTCAGTCTTTTTTGCTGATCTATCCAAAACATCCAGTCCTGAGGCTTTGCCCTTGCAGTAAAAATCAACTGTATTAACTGTCAGGCCAAGCATAAGTACTTTATGAACTTTGTTTTTATCTTTATCATCAGGTATTTCAATGATTTCTTTTTCTTTAATTGATTTAAACTGGTTGAATGCCGGAGAACTGGCAAGATTGATATTGCTGACGACAGTAGACATATCTTTATTGGAATACTTCAAAATGCTTGCCAGATAACTATCTCCATCTTCGAGGCAATGGTTGCCCGGTGTGTATACAGTTTTAAGTTTTGGTTGTTCCGGGTTGTTTTTACTGGTGAGAATTTTATTCAAACATTCAGTAAATTTATTCAACATATAAATATTATAGAATCCTGCTGTCATCTCTGGAACATCCCCTGAGCTGAACCCCAGTTTTTCAGGGTCATTTCTGGTTTTGTATCCTTTTTGTTTAAGGTCTATAAACCAGTCACCAGCAATAGTAAGTACATTTCGTGTGCCGGGTTTATTTTTATCAGGAAATATTTTGTCTATATGCCTGACTACATTACTGTATACTTCTGGCAGTGTTTCAAAATGGCCGTGATTATCGGCAGTAGCAAGAATGTTTAGCCTGCCTGCTCCGAAGCTAACGTTTTGTTTGTGACAGTATTTATTTAAATAGCCTTTTAATGGTTTTGTTTGTGTTACAGATACCTGTGAAATACCTGATATTGAAAACATTAACGACTCCCCCGATGTTTTAACCCCCTGTTTTTCTGCAAATGATAGATCGACTAAGACAGCTTATATAAACTGAAAGTTAAATAACCCTCTCTTTTCCCCTTTGAACGGCGTTTTAAAATAGTTTTAAGATTGATATCATCATTTGAGTTAACTTAAATTAGCATAAAAATAATCTTTTTTCAATTTTAAAAAAGGGAAACTATTAGTAACAACTGGTGTCCGGTAAAAGATTTTATTTAGATGTATAAAGCCTGTCATAATATTTGTTTTGGATTAGAAAATTTTACAGGAAGTTAAATTAAAGAAACTGGCAAAAATTATTAAACAGGGTTCAGCGAAGAGATAGGTCGGGTTTGGTTTTTGGGCCTGCAGGCCCAAAAACCAAACCCTCAGATAAAATTTAACCGGACAGTAATGAGTAACAGAAACTATTACCGGTAATTTTGCTCATAAAGAGAATTGTCATAACAGGTTAAAACGACAGCTTCCAGGTTTTCTTTAGTTGGATGAACTTTGTATGCCTGCTTAAAATACTTTTTGGCCTCTTTGCAGCTGCCTTCAGCGTGATAGATATAGCCTATACGTCTGTAAACCCAGGATATATCAGAATTATTTATTATTGTCGTCAGGTTTCTGTAGAAATCAATAGCTTTATCCCTATCCCCTTTAAGAAGATGAAGATCTGCTACCTTTTTACATCTATTTTTAAAGGCAGGCTTTGCAAAACAACCTATGGTAGCAGTTTCAATAGCCTGATCATATTTACCAACAGTAATATATAAGTTTATCAGACCATCAAAACTTGTCGGTGAATCAGGATAATCATTTATATTCTTCTGAAATAATTCTTTAGCAAGCTGCAACTCTTTAGAATTTTTTATTTTTTCAACATTATTGCCAGAAAAGTAAGATATCTTCGATAAATAAACACTTCCAAGATCGTTATAGATGTTTTCATAATATGGATTTAACTCTATAGCGGTATTTATAGCCTCAATAGCCCTGTCAAACTTATCGTGCTTGACAAATTGACGGGCCATATAGACGTATTCTTCTGCATAATCTTTCTTCTCTGAGGCAGATAGCTGATTAATGTTAATACTGCTATTTAATTTATTATAATCAGACATAATATCTACAGTTACATTGCCTGTTGGCGATGTAAATGGATTAGTTATTATTATTATTAATATCAAAAAGCCTGCAAAGAGCCATGATAAAACATCTTTTCTCAAAGATAGACCCCCAATTACCCCCCTGGAGATAAAAAATATCTCTCATATTTTAGCACTCTTATTTTAGCGCATAAAAAAAATTTTTAAAGATCTAAATTAATAGAAAATTGAAAAATTTTACAGCAAATGTAAATGACATTTGGATTTAACAGGTAAATAATAAATATTTTTACCACCAAACAATACTTCTGGCCTTCTATACACAAAGATCACCCAAATACAGCATTGTAAAGCCACTGGATTTTTTTACATTTTTTGTGTTATCCTCGGGCTAACAGTGAAATAGAAGTATGAATTACTATAATGGAAGTATTTAAACCTTATGATACTGACAGAATGGAAGAAACTGGGCGAGAGCATAAATAAACAGGATATAAACGCTGCCTTTATAGGCAAAGGGGATAAATATATATTTGTGATAGCCTGTATGCACGGTGACGAAAAGCAAGGCAAAACTATTGCTCTTAAAACGCTTGCATACTTTGAAGAAAATAAACTTCTTCTACAAAATAAACAGCTAATTATTATACCTGTATTAAATCCCGATGGCTACAGCCAGAATAACCGTGGCAACGCCCGGGGAGTAGACATTAACAGAAACTTCCCTGCAAAAAACTGGGAACATTCTAAAGAAAAAAATGAATTCTACCCGGGAGAAAGCCCGGCAAGCGAACCCGAAACACTCATCATCATTAACTTAATAGAAAAATATAAACCAGAATTAATTATTAACCTGCATCAACCCTACAAACTCATTAATTTTGACGGCCCGGCTGAAAAATATGCTGATTTAATGACTAAACTTAACCACTATAAAATTCAAAAAGATATTGGCTATCAAACCCCCGGATCGCTTGGCACATACGCTGGCATTGAACGTAATATACCGGTAATCACACTAGAGTTGCCTGAAAATGAGCCTGACGACACCGTATGGAGAGACAATTATCTTGCTATTATAGCAACCATTAATCATACATAAAAACTTGACTCTTTTTTTTAACTATAAATAATATCTTAATGAGCTGAGTTCAATAAGCAAATTAGCTTATTGCTCAATTTATAAGTATAATCAGGTTTTACCCCGTGCTTTGTTATTATATAGAGAAAGAGGTCTGGACTATGAAAACAAAAAAAGTAATTATTATGGGCGCAGCCGGAAGAGATTTCCACAACTTTAATGTCTATTTCAGAGATAACGAAAATTATCAGGTTGTTGCCTTTACTGCTACACAGATACCCGATATTCATGATAGAAAATACCCGGCAGAACTATCTGGAAAATTGTATCCTTCAGGTATACCCATCTATGCAGAAGAAAAACTGCCTGAACTTATCAAACAACATAAAGTAGATGAAGTGGTTCTAGCATACAGTGACCTCTGGAACCACACAGTAATGGATAAAGCATCAATCGTTCTGGCTTCAGGTGCTGATTTTAAACTAATGGGGCCTGATAAAACATTGCTTAAATCCAGTAAGCCAGTTATCTCTGTCTGTGCAGTCAGAACAGGAACCGGCAAATCTCAAACCACCAGAAGAGTTTGTGAAATTTTAAAAGCAAAAGGGCTCAAAACAGTAGCCGTCAGGCATCCTATGCCCTATGGCGACCTGGTAGCACAAAAATGCCAGCGCTTTGCAAGCTATGATGATCTTATAAAACATAAATGCACTATCGAAGAAAGAGAAGAATATGAGCCGCATATAGACCGTGATACTATAGTATATGCAGGTGTTGACTATGCTGCTATACTTTCTGAGGCCGAAAAAGAAGCTGATGTAATCGTATGGGATGGCGGCAATAATGATATGCCTTTCTTTAAGCCAGATCTAGCTATTACAGTTGCTGATCCGCACAGGCCTGACCACGAAATAGATTACTATCCGGGGCAGGTTAACGCAAGAATGGCTGATGTTTTAATTATTAACAAAGTAGAAACTGCTGATCTCAAGAATGTTGAGCGTGTAAGAAAAAACCTTAAAGAAATAAACCCTCAGGCAGTCATTATGGATGCAAGATCTCCTATTACGCTTGTGCCTGAAGAAGATGCCAGATTAATTAAAGGCAAAAAAGTTCTGGTAGTTGAGGATGGGCCAACACTTACTCATGGTGAAATGAGATATGGAGCAGGTTTTATTGCTGCTCAAAACCATGAAGCTGCCGAAATAATTGATCCCAGGCCTTTTGCCGTTGGTTCTATCAAAGAAACTTATAATAACTATAAACATCTGGAAAAAATACTTCCGGCTATGGGTTATGGTGATGCTCAAATCAAAGAACTTGAAGAAACAATAAACAAATCCGATTGTGATGTTGTTGTAGGTGGCACACCTATTAATCTTGAGCGTATTATTAAAACCGACAAGCCAATTGTGAGAGTCAGATACGATCTCAAAGAGATTACAAAGCCTGATCTTACAACTTTAATAGAAGAAAAAATAACAACAAACCTTGTCAGTGCCTAGTTAACTAGGATCAGATACTGAAATTAACCTTAATCAAAAGAATGCCGGATCTTAAATATCCTGCTATAAGCTTTAAAGCTTTAATATACTGATCCTTGAAAGTAATGTATAGATTCCAGATTATAGAGGCCGGGTGTTTTTGCCCGCTGTGCAGGCAAAAACACCCTACTGAATTCTATCAGCATATATTAATTATTTATGTGGAATGGTATAAATAAGAAAAACCTTTATTAAAAATCGAAAACAAAAAATTGATTGTTATAGTTATGCATTAGTCTTTTAAAATAAAGCTTTAAGAGCCTTTCTTAAGAAGCTCGAAAAATAACTAATTTTGTATTATCCTGCAATAGTAAGGTTTTGAAGGATATAAAAATGTTAAACACCAGGAAAAAGAAATTTTTGATATTATCTCTGATTATAAGTGTTATTTCTGGTATAACAGCGTTTGGCAATAATAAAAACCTTGCACAAGAAGCCACACCTCCTGATAAGAAGGAAAAGCCAATGCCTGCTGGCGTAACCTGTTATCTTATGGGGCCAGTAAATAAAACTGTTCCTGAAAACGATGAAATAGAAGAAAGTATCAGGATGCTTAAGATTTTTTATGCACAAGATCGTATTCTGAAAACAACTTATCTTTCATCTCTCAAGCAAAAGCTCCATCTGGCAACTGTTATAAACAAAGAAAACCCCTTTTATAAAGATTATTTCAATAACCTGATCAATAATGAAATCTCTCTTCTTTATGAAGAAATTGATTCAAAGACCTATGAAAGAAGACGTTCCCTTTTTAGAGCAGAAAAGAATTATTATGAAAACTATAGAAATCTTGATTACATTGATAACAGGATTGAAGAACTTGAAAACCAACGAAGTAAAAACATTATCAACCAGGAAGAATATGAAAAAAAGAAAACAGAAATTTTACAAGACCTGATAATATATGGTGTGCCAGGTTATAACCGTCTTGATGATTATTCTGATTAAGATCTTTCGCCTGATGTAACCTTTTTAATTTTTATATCTTTGTCTGAAATAAAATAAATAATAATAAAAATCTGTGCATAAATTGAAAACAATATAATCTAAAAGACATTAAAGATTAAAGAATTAAACAATTCTAAGCACTCTACCTTGGAAATCTGAGTACTTAAGATGTATGTTAATGTTAGGCACTGGTCTTATAACATCCTGAAAATCGAAACCCAAGAATCTTCTATTTTAAACAGCTTCTATGGCAGAAAGTGGTACAATTGCTATGCCATATTCCTTAAAATCTACGATGAGCTTTGTTGTTACCGGATTATCCACATACCTGATGACCTTTCCAGTTGCACCAAAAGGTATCGGTAAATTTTTATACTTTTTATAGATGTATTTAACGTTTTCACTTTCTAGTATCATAAAAATTCTTTAAAAGGTTTAACTTTAAGTATTTTCAAACCGTACTGCCTTAATAATATAGTTCTGGAGCCTGATCAAAAGAAGGTGCCTGCTCTATAGCTTCATTTTGTGGCATAAAAGGGTTTTGACTGGGCTTCATCATATCTGAATACATATTCATTTCAGGCATTGACGGATTAAAATTATTGTTATAGCTGAAATTGTTGAAGTTATTGAAATTGTTGTTATACCCCTGACTGGAAGAGAAAAATTCTTCCATCAGGCGGTTGAGTTGCTGTATCATAGCATTCATATTACCTGTAGTTCCGTTGTAATAAAACGTATTAGCCCCATTTGGAAATGAAAACCCCTGCGAGCTGAAGTTTTTAAGATTATATGACCCACCAGGCCCACTGTAATAGCGGTAAAACTGCATCTGCGAAAAAGCAGGCGGCAGGGTTAAAAGCATTAAAACCCCGGGTAGTATAATATAAATGAGTTTTTTCATCTTTATTCCTCCGGGTAATAGTAGAATAATACATATGTATTGGTGCTGAAATTTAACCTCTACATATAATAATAGCGATGAAACCCTCAAAATTCAAGGCATCATCGCAGAAACAATTAGCAACTTCTGGTGTGTTTAATGTGTGAAATAATCGCTTATAAGCGCAGGTTTTCGAGAAAAACGCTTGAATTTATCGAGCAAACAATGGATATTAGAATGATTTTCAAGCTGTTCAAGCTCTTTTTTCAGATGAGCTTTTTTAACAATAAGTGCATTCAGGCGATATTCTTCCTGTTCGTCAACAATTTTGTGCTCTATTGCCTGTTTGAGATAATCAACCTGACATTCAATGTCAGAAATATGCGTCATTAGTTCTTCTTTTGTGTAACTAACCATACAAATATTATACCCTTCGATTTTTAGATATTATGTACTGCCGACCTGGTTAGAGGTGTGATCCGATTCGTTATTTTAATAATAAAATAGTATTTGAAAAACGGGCTCATCCAAATGATCCAATTCTCAGGTATTTTATCTCCATCAAACAGATGGATTCTGTAACACAAAAAAAAGGCCTGAATATAATACTATTGATGGATGTTACAGCTTAAACACTTATAGAGTCTTATAATACTCTGATTTATGTTATCATAAACCTTTTCAGTTCTGTATTTGTAGTTTTTTTGGGGGATATATTGTTTCTTGAAAGAAATGATAGATTACAGCAAATTGGTATTATGACGTTTGTTATAGATTTCATTCGTTATTTTGTGCAGATACGGGCTCATTATGAGACAATATCAATCATGGAAAATTTAAACGACAAAAAACTGCTTATCATCCGGCTGAGCTCTATAGGAGATACAATACACGGCCTGCCTGTTCTGAGCGCAATAAAGCAGACTTATCCTCAGGCCAGGGTAAGCTGGCTGGTTGAGAAAGAGTCATCCTTTCTTCTGCAAGGCAACCCACTGCTGGATAAGGTCTTTATCTTTGATAAAGAATCTTTAAAAAAAGGTGGTATCAGCTTAAAAACCATGCTTGCTGCCAGAGATCTTATCTCAACTTTAAGAAAAGAGCATTTTGATATTGCTATTGATTTGCAGGGATTACTAAAAAGTGGAATACTAACATACTTATCCGGCGCAAGGAGACGAACAGGGTTTAAAAATACACGTGAATGTTCTGAAATCTTTCTTACAGAAAAAATTGATGCCGGCAACCTCTTTGCACCGGATGAACATATTATACTCAAAAACCTGAAACTTGCTGAATATCTGGGAGCCAGAGATTATAATATCACCTACCCCCTGCCACCAGAAACCACCGAAACCAGACAAAAATTAGATAACCTCCTTAAAGCACTGAACCCCGAATTGCCTGTTGTAATTCTCATACCATCAACATTGTGGAAATCAAAGCTGTGGCTTACCAGCTACTGGCAGGAATTAGTAAGTTTTCTTACCGGCAAAACAAACATCATATTTACAGGTTCACAAAAAGATACCCCTCTTATTAAAGAAATAACAGACAATATTGACAGCAAATATTTTATTGACCTCACAGGCAAAACATCTCTTGTCGACCTGCCCGGGCTTTTTAGAAGAGCAAACCTCACCATAGGAGTAGATACCGGGCCTATTCATATAGCAGTTGCAGCAGAAAAATCTGAAATAATAGCTATTATGGGCCCTACTGCTGCCGGTCGAACCGGACCAATCAATCATACAAGCATGTCAGCAGATCTACCCTGCATACCCTGCAACAAAAAACAATGCCCGTTGCCCTCAAAACATTATATGCAGTGCATGAAAAGCATTACACCTGATAAAGTAATCTCAAAATCTATAGAAATACTAAACCTGAAACACTGACCCTATGTGTAGTTAACCTTTTGTTGGCTGAAAAGCTTTTATAACAAATGATTCAGCATTATCTCTGCATTTTTTAAAGATTTTTTTAAGGTAAAATAGATACTTATATTAAATATTTATAAGTTGTTACCTGCATTAAAGGATTCTAAATGAAGCAGATTGCAGTTTATGGTAAAGGCGGTATTGGCAAATCTACAATTACAGCTAACTTAAGTGCTGCACTATCTAAAAATGGCCTTAAAGTATTGCAAATTGGATGCGACCCCAAGCATGATTCTACAAAACTGATTCTTGGCGGTATTGCCCAGGTGACTGTACTTGAAAAATTAAAGTCAAAATCAGCTTACGAACTCCATAAAGAAGAAATAGTCTTAAAAGGATACGGCAATATAGACTGTATCGAAGCAGGTGGGCCAGAACCCGGGGTAGGATGTGCCGGACGGGGCATCATTACAATGGCTAAAACACTTGATGAAATAGGGTTTAATATTTATAATTATGACTACGTCATTTATGATGTGCTTGGTGATGTTGTTTGTGGTGGGTTTGCAGTACCCATGAGGCAAAACTACTCTGATGAGGTCTATATTGTTACATCTGGAGAGATAATGTCTCTCTATGCTGCTAATAACATCTGTAAAGGGCTGGTTCGCTTTGGCGGAAAACTGGGAGGCATTATCTTTAACGCCAGAAACATACCGGATGAAACAATTACAGTAAACCGGTTCACTGAAGCAGTCAAATGCAAAATAGTTGCCCGTTTCAATCGTGACAACCGCTTCATTGAATCAGAAAAACAAAGTATACCTATCATAGAATCTTTTCCTGAGTCTGAACTTGCAGCAGAATTTTTCAGCCTTGCCAGTATAATTAGAAATTCAGCCGCCACTACAATCCCGGAACCATTGACAGACAGGCAATTTGAAGATATAGTCTCAGGCTGGCCTGGTGTTTCAAAGGTCTATAACTCTCCAGAAACTTCTTTTACGCCAGATGACATTGCAGCCGGCCCAGCAATAATAGATAATTTTCCTGTAAAACAGGTTCTAAAAAAAACTCAACTTATTGAATCAACCGGAAACGCAGCTTACTCAGGAGTTATTGCAGATGAAAAAGCAACAAAAAAGGCAGATCATGTGTCTAAAGCTGTCAAAACAAGAGACACGCTTCATTGTTGCAGCCTAGCAGGTGCCGTAGATATTGTCAACCATATCTCTGACGCAATGACAATCATTCATTCCCCGGCCAGTTGCGCCGGGCTGTCTCTGGGAACCAAGTATATGACTGCCATGGGTATGCTGGTGAGAGGGTTAAAGCCATCACCTAACCACGCTATACCTAAAATGACCTGCACTAACCTGACAGAAACCGACCTTGTTTATGGTGCAGAAGATAAACTGGAACAAACCATTAGAGACTTCTCTGACAGATACTCTCCCGGGGTTATTTTTCTGATATCATCCTGCCCATCAGCTATCATAGGAGATGATATATTAAGAGTAGCCAGCAAGTTCAAAGATAATAAAGTACCTGTTATTGCTATAGCCTCTGATGGCATAATGGAAGGTGATTATTCTCAGGGAACTATCAATGCATATAAGGCGATTTGTGATTCGCTTATTTCTAAAGATATCCAGAAGTCTGATAACCCAAGCCTGATTAATATTATTGGAGAAGAAGCTATAGTGAATACTGCTGAAGAGAACTTCAACGAGTTTGCAGAGGTTCTTAAAGCAATGGGATTAACTATTAATAATCGCTTTATAAGAAATACTACTGTTGATTCAATAAGAAATTTTAACAAAGCTCCTCTATCTATAAGGTTATCAACTAATTATGTTTCCAAGATATGCGAAGAAATACTGAAAGAACAAACCGGAACCTGTTTCTTGCCCTGTGAACCACCTATTGGCTTTAAAACAACTCTTCATTTTCTTAACTGCCTCTCGGAGTATACCGGAAAAGAGTTACCTGAAAGCCTGATTGATAGCATTGTCAAGAGCAGAAAAGCGAGAATAGACGAGTTAAAGCCAATTTTTTCTGGTAAACGTGTTTTGCTGGCTATTTTTACATCTGATGTTTCGTGGGTAGTTGAGCTATCAGAGCTGCTGGAGTTTGAGATTGCCGGGGTAGCCATGTTTGATTCATGTATGAATATTCAGGCCGGAGTTGAAGGCCTGAAAGTCTACGACATCAAAGACAATTCAGAGTTAATGGAAATCATACAGGCAATTATGCCAGACTTGCTTCTGGCAAATTATTTACCAGGCGAGCTTTCAGATAATATCAGGGTAGCCTCTATACCTATAGCACTGCCGCCCGGTGTTAACGGTTCACTCAGGATTGCTGAAAAGTGGGCGAAATCACTCACTACACGCCCGGGTGAATGGCGGGCAGATAGGGAGGTATCTTTATGACCCATCAAAACAGCTTTTTTGGGTATCCTGATTCACTGGCTGGTGCTATTATTGCCTTTGAAGAGATTGAGGGTGGTGTTTCAATAATAAACGCACCCACGGGCTGTAAGTTTGTTCCGGGATCCATTGTAGACAGCCAGGATATCAGGACTGACGGTGTGAATCCCTTTGAATATCAGGATGAATTCTATTTTGGACAGCCAAGAGTACCCTGCACCTATCTGGATGAGATAGATTACGTTCATGGTTCACATGAAAAGCTAAAAAGACTACTTGTTATTCTTGAAAAAAAAGGCCACCAAATAATAGGAATCGTCAATGGGCCTGGTACTGCACTAATAGGAGACAATCTCAGGGGTATAGCAGACGAAGTCGGTATTAATGTACCTGTTTTTCTGGTTGAAGAGAGCTCTTTTGATGGCACTACACCCCAGGGGTATGCAAAATCCATGGTTCAGGTGTTTGATTATGCTATCAAGAACATAAGCAATACTTCTGAAAATCAAAATTCATTAGCTATAACCGGTATTAATTTGCTTAATTTCAGATGGAAAGATAATATTGACCAGTTGCGATCAGAGCTTGCGATTGCTGGAATAGAAGATGTGGTTTTTGCAGGGGCAGGTGCTTCGCTGGAAGATATTAATAGAGCAACCAGTGCCCAGTATATTTGCCCAGCAAATGAAGTTTATGGTAGGTCTGTCGCAAAGGCTTTGACAGCAAGAAATACAGCTTGCGAATATATTGATGGTTTGCTGGATCCTGTGGGATTGCAGGCTTCAGAAAAATGGTTAACTGAAATAGCCTTGCGTACCAGTGGAAATATAGAGGCACTCAGAGCCAGATTCAAAGATATCAGAAAAACATTGTATACACACATATCAAGATTTACTTCCAGAATGGGGTTTCCTGAAGGTTTAACCTGCTATATTTCTGCTGATGAGTCTTTAGTAGCACCTTTAATGCTTTATGTGTTTGATTATCTTGGTATTTATCCATCTGCTATTTATATTCACCAAAGGGCAGAGGCTTCAGGGCGTTTTATTAAGCAGTTTATAAAAGAAAGACAGCTTAAGACAAAAATCGAATATCAGTTAATTCCGCTTGAAGAGGCTGAATTAATAAGAAAAGTCAGGCCTGATATTGTCTTTGGGTCCAGTCACACGCTGGTTATAGCCAGCGAGGCTCTCGGATACACTGTTCCATTTGTGCCTGTGGCATACCCGAATCAGGGTACTGTTTATCTGGTGCCACGGCCAGTTATGGGCCTTGGTGGTACGCTTGTGCTTACTGAGAATATATTGAATGCGATAGTCAGGTTATCTCGTACGGCAATATTTTAACTGTTAATTATCGTAGCAAGCAGCTATAATAAATGGAATCTCTGATTAATTACAGAATTACTGATTCCAGCAAAAACAATACCAATTTCTTGAATCTGAGAACTTTTGAGTTATTCAGAGGTCTCAAATATTTTTATGCATTAAAACTAACCATATAAACTTCTGTGCTAATGATGTGGCTGGCATTATATCTGAAGCCGGCATTTTCACAGTGTTTAATGAGTTCCTTTTTGTGTATTCGTAGGTTTTTAGGGGCACCTTCTTTAAGAAACCCGCCCGGAGACCAGTCTGCGACAACTAGTTTGCCACCGGTTTTTAGTATGCGATGTATTTCTTTGAATGTACTAACAGGATCTTCAAATTCATGTGATGTTAGAATTACCATTACAGCATCAATTTTATAATCATCTATAGGTATATTGCTTTCACCCATTAGCACATAGTGAATTCTTTCCATGTCTTTTGTTCGTGTTTTAAGAATTTCGAGCAGTTCTTCACTTACATCAAGGCAGTAAACAGTACCTTTTGGCGATGTCAGGCTAACAAGATCTTTTGTATAATAACCTGTTCCGCTGCCAACGTCTGCAACAGACTTGTTTGTGAGATCTCCCAGGGCTTTAAAAATCTTCTTTTTTGGCAATATTAGCTCTCTTTTGGGGTTATCGAGATTGTGAAAGTCTTTGTTTGTTATTTTATTTCCGCTCATAGTCTGCCTTTTATTTCTCTCAAAAAACTTTTGTTTATCTATTATAACCTGTAAATAACAGGGGTAAATTTCTTTTATAATATCCTGCAACTTTTATAACTATAATCTGTCATTCTGGTTATGCATTAGCCTTTTTATTGCGTTTTGTAAAAATTATTTTTCATCCTGTCAACATTTTCCCTTTATAACCTTTAAAAAAGTGGGGATAAATACCTTATAAGATCAGTGAATAACTTAAAAATTTTCGATTTTCAAACCCAGATCCCGCCCACCCTTAAGGAAGGCATGGGGTCTCACTCACAGGCTACGCCTGCTCGTTTAACCCATATCTTAAATTTATATTTTTTGAAAATCGAAAACAAAAAATCTATTATTATAGTTATGCATTAGTCTTCTTATTTAGAGAGTGCAATCAGGGGGTAATTATTATATGTTTGTGGGTAGCGTTAAGCCTTTAGCAGTCAACAAACCTATTAACAGTAATGAAAAGAAGGTTTTAAAGAATTATGTGCCAGCTTTCAGGGGTGCAGTCAGTGATGTTGTGGACATTAAAACGGCAGGTGCTCAATCAGATAAGCCATCAGAAAGTATGGCCAGACGTCTCAAAAAAGCCGGACAGCTTATACAGGATCTCGGAAAAATCATAGAAGATGACTTAAAAAGAGACATACCCGTTTTAAAACGCCTTGATAATGGAACCCTTGAAAAAATATTTAACCTTGCCTTGCAAGATCGTTCAACACCCGTAATGATAGGAGTAGCAGGTGGCTCAGCCTCCGGTAAAACTACCATCGCAGAAGGCCTGAGCGACAGGTTAAATCAAAACAGCAATCAAGTAAATAAAAAGCCTTTCTCAGAGCTGGTCTCTCAGGATAACTATTATAAAGATTTTTCAGATGAAATAAAAGAAAAAGGGGCTGACCGTGTTTTCAAAGAAAAGAACCTGGATTGCCCTGATGCGGTTGACTTATCCTTGCTGGCCGGTCACCTCGACCAGCTTAAAGGCGGCAAAGATGTAAAAATACCCGAGTTTCTCCCGAACGGAACAGGTGTAAGCAAGCCTGATAAAATACCGGTTAGTGCTGCCCCGTTTGTCTTTGTTGAGGGTTTATTTACCCTTACAACAGAGAAACTAAGGGATCTGTTTGATCTTAAAGTATTTGTTGACGCCTCAAAAGAAGTCAGGGCCGATAGATGGTGGAAGCGGGCAGCCAAACGCAACATCAAGAATGATGAAGCAGGCAAGGCATTCTTTAACAGGACGTTTAAGATGCATGATATACACGTTGAGCCCTCAAAGGCTCATGCTGACATAGTTTTAAATTCAGAAGCAGAGTTCAGTGATGTGAATTTGGTTCTTGATCAGATAGCCAGAGCTATCAGCAAGCCAGTTAGCTTTGCAGGGCTTGTTAAACTGGTCAGGCCAGAGAAAAAAGCCGCTTAGAAGGCTTTAATGCCTGGCTTTTTATCTGCAATTTCTGATAGTAACCCTCAAAATAATCAGGTGATAAGTTATACCTAAAAACAAACTGATATTAGTCAGTTAGCTGAATGTATACGCTAGATTAATACATATGTATTACGACCTGGCTAAGAAACTGCCAGTGCCTGTAAAGGCTTTCCCGGGATATCCACCATTACATTATTTGAATCCAGTGTGCCGGGCAAGAGCTTATTACCCACTTTTATAAACTGCAATGGAGAAGCACTTACATAAAAATCTCTCACAGGGCCCGGGTTAAACGTATTTGCCATCTGTTTTGATTCCAGTATGTCTTTCATTTCAGAAATCATATATTCCGCAGGATTAATTAAAATGTCTTCTCTGCCACTTATATCTCTGATAATATCAGATATAAAAGGATAATGTGTGCAGCCCAGAACTATTTTATCAACATCTGCTGCTAAAAGTGGATCAATAAAATTCTTTACCTCTTTATAAGCTTTCTTTGAAGAAGCCTGACCGGCCTCAATAATTTCTACCAGCCCGGGACAGGGTATTTCAATAACCTGTTTCTCCTGTGAATATTGCTTTATAAGTTTTGAATAATTGTTACTTTTTACGGTAGCCTCAGTAGCAATAACACCAACCTTCTTAATATCTCCTCCGCAGGATTGAATATACTTTGCTGTTGGCTCAATAAGCCCGAAAATAGGGATGTCATACTCGGTTCTTACCGTTTCAAGAGCAAGTGCTGAGCTGGTATTACAGGCCATGGCAACAGCCTTGATGTTTGATAATAGCATCCAGTCAATGATTTCACGAACTATGGCAAGGATCTCTTCTTTTGACTTGCTGCCGTAAGGCACCCTTTTTGTATCTCCAAAATAGAGGATGTTTTCAGAGGGCAGCAACCGATACATTTCTTTAACGACAGTCAAACCGCCGACACCAGAATCAAAAATACCGATAGAATTTTTCATACGTTTACCTTTGCAACTCTTTTTCAGAAACAGGATATTTTGTTCCTAGAAATTTTAACACACCTTCTGCGATTCCTTTAGCAGTTTTTTGTTTTCTGCTGTGAGTTAATATTTCTCTGCGTTCTCTCGGGTTGGTCAAAAAGCCCACCTCGACCAGGGCTGCGGGTACCGGTGTATGATGTATAACATAAAACATATTTTTCTTAATACCACGGTCAACCGCAGATACATTATTTATTAGAGAATTCTGAATGGATTTTGCCAGCGGTATACTCTGGTTTGTATACCAGTGAGTATCAATGCCTTCCGGGGCTGATCTGGTGCTGGCGTTCACATGTATACTAACAAAGGCAGCAGGTTTAACGTTATTCGTAAACTCTACACGCTCTTTCAGAGATACCGTAGAGTCATCTGATCTTGTCATAAAGACTCTTACATTGGCTTTTTCAAGTAAAAGCTTAACTCTCTTTGTAATATCAAGAACAATATCCTTTTCTTTGTAGCCATCAGCCTGACATCCGGGGTCATAACCACCGTGACCTGCATCAAGCACAACCTTAATAGTGCCGTCACCGGCTGCAAACATTAGCGGGCTTTCACCTTTTCTCAGAACTATTTCCATAATCTTGCCGTCTATGCTGACGTTTGTTCTTATATCGATACCGGGGCTGGCCAGATCTATGACAATTCTTGAATTTGGATTACCTGCCATCAACTGACCTACCTTAATACCCTGTAGTTCAGGCGTCGATGGCAACCGTGAAGTTAGATCTTCTGAAGGTGGCTCAGCATTAATGAGGTCTATAACTACCTTATCAGGCTCATGTATACGCTTAACCCTGTGTGCCAAAGGTGTTGTTGTTTCTATTCTTACAATGGTTCCCAGGCCTTCATCCTGAGTGACTTTTATATCTTTAATATAACCTAATGAAACACCTTTAGGTAGATTTTCTACTGAAAAGGTAGGGTTTGAGCTGATATACAGTGACTGTTGATCGGCTCCATACAGCGGATAGAGCCTGTTAGGATGTTCTGTTTCGATAACAAGCCTGACAGTATTTTCATCAAATTGACCTACTCTGACTACATCCACCATATCGTCGTTTACGATGATAGGTGTTAAGAGCTGCTTATCGCTTACAGCAGCGTTAGGAATGTCAATAACAAGCCGGGTAGGGTCTTTCAGTATAAATGGTTCTTTAATCCTTATGGTTCCGATAGCGCCGATTGTGAGCTGATTATCTCTATAGTCTATTTTGGTTATTTTAATCTGGCTGTTATCTTCCAGTGTAGCTGAAATAGAGCCATTAGGAAGATTATCAAGCTGAATGAAGCTTGTGCCCTGACTGGCAGAAACTTTTAATTTATCAATAACCTTTTCTTTTTCTGTTTCTACTACTATTCTGACAATGTTTTCAGGCTTTGAATCAAACTGTGATACTTTAACCTGTTTGACATCATTGTTATTGACTTTAATGATACGAGGTTTGGTACCTAGAATAGCATTAGGAATGTCTATAACAAGCCTGTTGGGGTCCACAAGGCGTGATACGGCAGGGCGGGGCAGGTTTTGGTCTGGTTTAGTTTCTATCATGATCAGCCTGCCGGCTTCGTCTATGACGACATCCTTTATAACTACTGAGTTATCAGCATACCCCGGGAGGGCAAGTGCAATTAAAACTAATATAGTTGTTAGAATATTAAATAATTTTTTCACTCTGTCTACCCTGAGAAATACTTTTTTCAACTTTGCATTAACATTTGAATTAAAACTTGAAATCACCCTTGAATAGAGGCTTTTGCTCTAATAAAAGTCTAGCATATATTTATGTATTAGGGTAAGGTCTATTTATAGTATTAAACAAATTATTGTTATGGTTTTCCGGGTATTTTAGTACATTAAAAATCTTTTGATTCAATCCGGGTATAAATTTCAACAATGGTTTTAAATTTGAATGCAGGTTTTAAGCTGAAAAGAAAAAATACCGGTGTATAAAACCGGTACTTTATATATTTTTAAAAAAAAGTCTTTATGTGATGTGTTCTTTAAGCTTTTCCTGATCGTGAATGATGAATTGTTTCGGGTTCTGTTCATAGGTATGGACCAGCCCTGATTTTTTTAGGGCATTGATACTTCTTGTGAAAGTTTCTCGTGATACATCTGCATAGAAGGCCCATTCCTGGTGTGTAAGAAGGGGTAAAAGGGTTCCCTCTTTGATGATAGTAGCCTGCTCTTCTGCTACTTCAAGAAGTGCCTGTATTACTTTACCATTTGAAGAAAGGTTTTTGCTTCGAACTCTTTTATTAACCTTTCTTAATCTTTCACATAACACTCTTAACAAATTGATAGAAATAGATGGGTATTTATGCATAAAGTTCAGAAAATGGTCTCTCTGTATAACGAGAACGGTAGTTTCATTAAGTGCTACTACATCAGCTGCTCTGCCGCTTTCGTCGAGCATAGACATTTCACCGAAAAAGTCACCGGCTCCGAGCAGGCTGATAGTGACTTCCTGAAGGTTTTCAGAAGCGAGGCTAATTTTTACCCTGCCATTTTCTATAACATAGAAAGTTTGACCCATATCTTCGGTCATTACTATCATGTTGCCAGCAGGATATTTTATTCGTCTGAAGTTAGAGGCAATGTCTTTAAGCTCTTCTTCTGTGAGATCCTGAAATAGAATTACATAGCCCAGGGCTTTTTCAATTTTTTCCATGACTGACCTTTATTTTAAAATTATACAAATTTTATATTAACTCAAAAGCTATCAGGTTTGAACTGAATAGTTTCAAAAAAAACCAAAACCTCTATTGTGATAGAGGTTTTACTGTTATCAATCTTCCTGAGTGGCTTCTTGAGAGTTTTCAGCATTACTTTGAGTTATTGAGTTTTCCTGAGGTGCCGGGCTTGCTGCATCAGAATCTTCAGAAGATGCTGCGGGTTCTTCTTTTGCGGGTGCAGGTTTAACTTTATCTGCCTCTTTAGAAGCTGCCGGTGTTTCTATTTTATCAGACTTATCTTTTAACTCTATAGTATTATCCTCTTTGTCGGGGGCTTTTATTTCTTCTTTTTTGTCTTCAGTTTTTACAGTAGCTGCTGCTGGAGGTAATGGTTGAAGTTTTTGTTTTAAAAGTAATACTTCAAGAGCCTCAGGATTAATCTGTTCTGCTTTTTCAAGGCAATATCTGGCTAGGTCATAGTTGCCTTCACTGAAGTATATTTCACCTTTTGTAACCCAGGCGCCCCAGTTTTCTGGCAGCAAAATAATTACTTCGTTAATGTAGGGCAGGGCTTCTTTGTGCAGGCCGATTTTATACAGAGCATATCCTTTACCATCAAGGGCGCTCATATAATGTGCTTTTCTGTATAGTACCTGATTAAAGCAGTTAATAGCTTTATCATAATCTGCCATGTGTATATATACCCAGCCTGCCTGATTCATAGCTTCAAGGAAGTTATTATCAATGCTGATAGCTTTATTAAAATAGCTGAGAGCTTTTTCAAGGTTGTCATTTTGCAGGGCTACAAGACCTCTAAAATAGTTAGCTTTCATATTATCAGGATTATCAATAAGAAGCTTATCAAGCATTTTAGCTGCTTCCTGCGGGCTGCCTGAACAGTAAAGAATGGCCCCTTTTATGTATTGCTGCATCTCTTCATTTTTTGCCAGAGGAAGAGCTTTTTCATAGAGCTTTTTAGCTTCTTTAAGCTGGTTAAACCTTATATGCAGTTCTGCTTTATCAATATAAGGGGCAATAATGCCGGGTTTATTTTTGATGAGGTTGTTAAGGGTTTCAAATTGAGCCTGATAGATACCGAGTTTGTTGTCTAATGTTTTACCATCTGCAATAGCAGGGGCATTAAAGGCAATCATGCCAGCTATAAGTATTATTGAAGCGAGGTACATTATATTCTTGTGGGCCATATTAAATCCTTTCTGTAAAGAAAATTTAAATAAGTTTTTAAAATATTATACACCATACGGTCATATTGTCAGAAATGAACAATGTAATAAACGTCATAAAAGTACCCGAATATAATAAATATCGGCTTTCATAAGGTTCAGGGTGTGTCCAAAACCCGACACACTATCTCTGGTATAAATTGTATTTTGATGGCAACTTATACTGCTTCTTGAAAGAAATTATTGATTCAAGATAATTGTGGGGGCAGGTAATTTTTATGTAGCTCTGAAGCTAGTTTTATCTGGATGTAATATCATACTGGCCGTCATAATCAACAGAAAAGAGATATGTTAATCCGTCAATGATAACAGATTTGACAGGCTGGCCAGCACCCTTCAGGGCAGGGCCAATAAATGGAGCATTAACAGCATCACGAATAATCGGCAGACCTGTTATAAAGCTGGTCGCACCGTCAACAAGGCCTCTAACATTCTCTTCTATTGCTCCTGGCTGTACGCTGGAATGCCCTTCAAGTATGTCAGCAAAATGTTTTACTATGGGTATATTCGTGTTATCCCTGTGACCTACTGTAATTACAAATTCATTGTTTGCAATATTAGGATCAGAAAGAAGTGGCTGCCATAATTTGCTGACAAATTCAAACCCATTTTCAGTTTTGACAGTAAAACTGGATATACCCGGTACTTTATTGGCATCGGTATAAGCTCTTGGTGTAACAGGGTTAAAGGCAATACAATTGTCACCAGTTTTTTCTGCTAAAGCCTGAGCAATGCCACCACCCAGCGAAAAGCCTACTATGTCAACATCAGTACTTTCGCCTGTTCTGGCTTTTTCATTTTGGATATACTCATCATACATTTGTGTAACTGCATTAAGTTGATCAGACTGCAATTGAGTTAAATCAATGCCCAGTTTTTTGGCAGCTTCATTTAAAATGGGATACTGCTTCGCATGGGCCCCCAGTTCTGCCTTAACATCCTCAACAATATCTTTAAAAGCAGTTTCTTTAGAAAGGTCAAAAAAGTTAGTGCCACTAATAACAAATTTGGTAACACCTGTTTCAGGGTTGCGTAGTATCAAAACATTTGCACTGGAATCTTTTACAGCCTGATTAGAAGCATAATTATCTGTATCAACAACCTCATAGCCATTTTCAAGCAATGTTTTCAAAGATTGCCCCTCAGGAGTTTTTTCAAGCATTCCAGCTGTTTCAGGGCTAAGTTTAAAACCATTATTCTTTAGTGCCTGAAAGGCTTGCGGATCCGTCGCCTGAAGTTGAATGGCATTATTTGATAGAATTGCCTCTTCAATAGTCACAGGTGTCAACCCTTCTGAGGGGTTTAGCTTATCAGCCGGAAATTCAAAGTTACCTATAGGCGTTTCAAGCGTTACTTTACCATCTTTTACTATGCTGAAGTCATATTTAGAAATGCTCGATGGATCACCATCAAGGCAGGCAAGCTTTTCAAGCTCTGTATCACTGATACGGTTGTCTCTATTGATATCTATTTTATAGAAGTTTTCTTCAAGGTTTCTGGCAAATTTTTCATCGTCTGCAATTTCATAAAGCAAAGATATTTTATCTTTTACAGAGGTGGTATTGTCGTTAAAGCCTGATATAAGCCTGTTTTTATGTTCTTCTCTGGTTGTTTTAATTTCTTCACGGGTGATGCCGCCATCGTTATCTTTGTCAAATTTCTCTTTGACCTCTTCTTTCTTTCTGGGTTTGCTATCGTGTGTTTTACTCTTTGAACTGCTTTCACTGACTGATGTCATACTGATCCCCTTCCTCTATTTCTTTATATAATAGCTTTTTTAGAATCAGAGATATACTATAGGCAGTCAGGGCTACATTGTGACAGGTAGCCTTGATTCTTTTCAGAGTATATAACAGCTATACCTGAAAAAATATAACAGGTGATACACTTATATAAAAGTTATATCTATCCTCATCGTTGAAAAGTGACTCATTCCCTGCTATTAAGATAAAAACAATTTTATATTTAAAATTTCTTAAAGAGGCTGAATAATTTACCAAACTTCTTAATTTTGTTACATTTACAGATTTTTATCCCCTGAAACTTTTGTCTGGATTGCAGTTATAATATAATTAATAGTCTTTTTCTATGCAGCAAAGGCAATAACAGAAAGGTAAATCCAGAATAGTATATATCAGGTTAATAAATTGTATTTTATTGTGACCTAAAATAATAATATTTAGTGTTTAATCAGTATAGGAACCTCTGATTAATTAAGAAATTACTGATTCCAGCAAAAACGACACTAATTTCTTGAATCTGTGAATTTTTAAATTATTCAGAGATCGCAATATTAAGAATGCCATCAAAAGGCACTGGCCCGGAGGGCAGGCCAATTCAATAAAGATATTAACTTTGTTAACGTTTTTTATACTGATACTCTACTTTTAAATATGTTTTGTATAAAATAAAATATCAGGGGGTTAATATTAAAAATAAATTAGAAAGACAGGGGATTGAAAATAGTATTATTAAATCACTTACATGGCAATGTCGGTATTGAAAACAAGCCGGTATATTTAAAGTTACCACAAGAAAACATCAAAAAAATCAAGCTTAAAACACTTGACAGAGATATTATTTCATTCGGCAAACGTGAAGCACCTGTTGCCCCTCAAAACTTGAAATATCTGGAGGATCTGGCTGAATTTCTTAATATAAAATTCTTTGATACACCGCAGGCAGAAACATTTATCAATCCAGAAGAAATACCAGTGTTTGTAGAAAAGCTTACCGATAGCCTCTTGAAGCTTAAACCTTCTGATATTAATGTAAAATCAGTTCAGGATATTATAAACAGACTCACAACAACTGAAATGGTAAAAGTAAAGGATCTCTCTGAGCTAAAAAGAGAGGGTCTGGAAGATGCTTTTGCTCTCTATGAGTCACCAATTAAAGGTGATAAAGCTCTATATATAGATTTTAAAGTTGATATGAATGATCTGAAAACAAAAGCCAGGGCCATCGAGGCGATAGTTCACGAGTTTACTCATGCCCTTCAGGATAACACGAATACCCCTCTGGCAAGGCTTAACCCTGTCGTTATTCAACGTGGAATGCTTCAAGCCTTTAGAAGCAAGTTTTTTGAAGCCGAAAGTACCCTGTTTAAGTTTTTTACAAACACAAAATATTTCACAAAAAGAGAAAAAATTGACCTGCCATCTGAAAAAGAGCTTTTAAAATACTTTAATGCCAGCAGAAAAGCAATGGATGATAGCTATAAAGACGTTCTTTTGTCATCGCTTGTTAGCAGAAAATGTTCTGATCGAAAACTTGCTACAGAATATTTTATTCAAGAAGCCCGGGCAGAATCTCAGGCCTATAAACTCGGTAATGCTGCCAGAAAAAAAGTCTTAAATGAAGGTGATTATTATAATTATGATATGTTCTATCAGCTTCTTGAAGATTTTGCAAACTATCTTGAAAGACGGGGCAGCTTTAAGCCTGTTTTCGTTAGCGAAAGTCACCCTGCCTATGACAAACTTGAAAATGTTTCTGTTGATCTTGAGCTGGCTTTCGGCAAAGATACAATTATGGCGTATTTTCAAGAACTCGAAAAGCCTGAAGCACTTAAATTACCTGCGGGGCAGTCATTAAATCTTTTTGACCTTTTTAAAAACTTCGATAGAAAAAGTTTGAACATTTACTATCAGCAGGCTTTTGACAACACACTGGCAACATATAATCTTAAACCCGATAAAAAGCTGCTTAATGATCTCGGCCAGAAAGCTCTGCATAATGCAGGCCTTGTGAATACTCATCTTGAAAAAATCAAACGTGAATATCAGTCTGAAGATATAATCTTTAACGCTGATTATATACCGTTAATTTATCAGGATTTTGCCTCTTATCTGGTTGGATTAACTAAATAAATTTTGATTGATGCCCTGAACATCCAGTGTTTTCTTTTTATACCCGTTGAATTTTTAGCCGTCAAAAATTGATTGTTATAGTTATGCATTAGTCTTATGCTATTCCACGTAAATAATTAATATATGCTGATAGGCCTCTATAATCTGGAATCTATACATTACTTTCAAGGATCAGTATTATTATATAAAAACTGTGAAATTTCACTAGAGATTTTTATCTCTGAATTTGTTATTATAAAATCAGGGAGTTTTAAAACCTGTAGAGAGGAAACTTGCCCCCGTTTAAATTTTTAAGAAAAAAAAACAGGGGAAAGCAGAGAGAGAAAAAGAGAGAGAGGAGAGATGGTTAAAACGCTAAATCAATTATTCGGTCAGCAAAAACCCGATGCCGGACTCAATGCCATTAAAAAGCTTGAAACCAGTGATAACTTTACCTTTGGTGGCCTGACAGATCTTTACACAGGCAACAAAAGCCCCGGCCAGCAAAAGCTTGACGACACTGCCAGAAAAGAACAGGGGTTTCAATCCTGTGTGCAGATGCTGGAATCACTAGAACAAATGGATAGCTTTTCAATGGGTGGAATCACAGACCTCATGAAGGGCAATATAAACACCCAGCAGTTTAAACAGCTTGGGGCTGAAAAATCCCGGCAGAGTTTTGAGGCCACAATCGGCTACCTGAGTAGCCTTGGCGAAATGAACCCCAATAACCTGTCTGGCCTGGATCAAAAAATGTCCGATGCCTGCGTGAATACGCATAAACTAAATATGGTTGCCTGATACCCCCGACTTTGCTTTGAATAATATATCAGGCGAGTACTTATGACTTTTTTCAAAGACTGACAATATAAAGATTGGGCTGCAAATTTTCACCCGAAATGTTAATTATAGCAGTATTAAAGAAGTCTACAGAGGCTAATAACCTCCGGAGCGAACTTAGTTCGCTCCGGTAGTTTTGCAGAATGTTAGCCTCTTTAGAACTTTTATGCCATCCTGTGCGGAGCTAAAGAGCTGCTTACAGGATATTTTTCGGGCTTCACCCTTATAAGGACAGTTTATACGTTGGCTGATTCCTGTTTTATGAGGTATAACGGTCATTTATGTGTAAAGCAAAGAATCTCATAATTATTGCTTGTCAATACTATTTATTAAACTCAGCATCACTGGTGTCCGGTAAAAGATTATATTTATACTAAACGATATAAAAAATTCAACAATTCTAATAAGTTTCCAATTTTCTGAAATCTGATTACTTATGACTTTGATTATAGATGTATAAAACCTGTCATAATATCTGTTTTGGCTTAGAAAATTTTACACGAAGTTAAATTAAAGAAACTGGCAAAAATTATTAAACAGGGTTCAGCGAAGATAAAGGTCACCGGACAGTAATGACTCAGCATAATAAATTATCTATATCAGGCCATGCGATTGTCTTTTGTGCTTGAAAGAAGTTCAAGTTTATCCATATCGAAGATAAATTCAGGCAGGATTTGTCTTCTATCAGAAGAGTCTCTTCTGTCTGAACTTAAATTTCGTTTTTCATCAGTATTTGCGACACTTTCAACAATAGTATCTTCTCTGTTGCGACGATCCTGGGTGTTTCGTCTGTCATCCTGACCACGTCTATCCATTACAACTTTATCTTCACCAAATATGCTGGTTAGCCTGTTGTAAGTATCGGGTAAACTCTTATCTACAACGATTTTCTTGGCCTCAGAGGCTATTTTTTGAAAGCTTTCCAGTTTATCATCTGTTGTATTAAGTTTATTAGAAATAAAGAATATTTCAGAATTAACCTTTTTCAGGTGGTTATTGCTATTTTCAGAATGCAATTTCATCTTATTTAAATTATTATTCTGATTTTCAAGAGCAATGTTATCAAAAGCTTCTTTTAAAATAGCTTTTGCACTGGCGTTACCAGTTGAATCTTCTTTTTCCCGTTCATTTTTAATGCTATCAATTAACTCATCCAGCATTTTGCGGGCTTCTTCAAGAAGCTTTTTGAGTTTATCAAGGCTGACCTTTTTTTGCTCTTCTGTTTCAGTGGTTATGTATGAAGAATTTTCATCGTTAGAAATACCTACAACATCGTCAATAAGTTTTCTGGCGGATTCCTCAAGGGCGGCGATGGATTCTTTTTGCTGTTCAAGTGTTTCTTTTTGCTTTTCATGAGCCATTTTAAGGCTTTCTGTTGTTTTTTGCAGCTCTTCTTCTGTCATGGAAGCATTCAAAGCTACAAAACCAGTGTTAGTGGCATCTGCTTTATCTGTAGATTCTTTCGAGCTTGAAAGTAATGATTGCGTCTCGCTGACATTATTTTGCATTTCTTCTATCTTTTTATCAACGTTTTCATTGATACTTTCTGTAACCTCTTTAACTTTAGAGACAGTTTCTTTAGCTTCTAAAACATCTTTTTTGAGCTTTTCATTTTTGTCATCCTGGTTGACGGGGTTATTAACAGGGTTTGCAGGTTCGACAGTCTCTTCAGGAGTCTTATTTTTAATACTTTCTTCCATTTCTTTATCATCAATTTGAAGTATTTGCTTTGTTTCATCAATTTTTTTAGATGTTTCTTGAGCATCTTCAAGTGTTTTTTGATTGCCAGAAGTTGTTTCTTCTGCTGGTTTATCTTTAGCCGGAAGGTCAAAAGGCAATTCAAGCTGTTGCGGATTATTAACATTATTTGTGGTAGTTTCAGTTTTGACCTCTTTAGCTTCTTGAAGTTTATTTTCATCAATATTGCTGGTTTCAGTAGACTTTTTAATAGTTTCTTCTGTTTCTTTAGCAAATTCAAAGACGAGTTGTTTTGCTTCCTGGTCAACAACCTCTTTTCTGGTAGTGGTTTCTTCATTTTTAGCTTCTTTTGCGCTTTCAGCAACCTTTTCAGCTTTTTCTTTTACTACTTGTACTGCTACTTCTTTAATTTCACTGGCTATTTCTTTCTGGCCAATCATACTATCGACACTATCAGCGTGAGATTTTTCCAGTTCATTCTGTATAACCTTAATTTCATTTATTTTTTGTGATACAGCAGCTGCATCAGTATTTGTTGAAGATTGAAGGCCGATAAGCTTTGCTTCAAGCTCTGATAATTTACCTTCACGCAGTGCTATATTAGCTTTTAGTTCTGCTATTTTAGCTTCTATTAAATCTTTTTTGGACATAAAAGCAGAAATTTTAGCTTGCTGAAGGCTTTTTACACGATCTAGCAGTTCAGAAAATTTAATAGCATTTTCTGCCTGTATGTTTGCTATAAAACCATTTTCAAAATCACGTTCAAATTCTAGCAGCGAAATTTCACCTTCCATCCGGGATTTTGACATACCCTGAAAGAAGGCAGCTATTTCTGCAAAAGCAATCAAAGTTTCTGATTGTATTTTACTATTCAAACGATCATGTTGTTCTTGAATTTTCGTTCTGAACTTTGATTCATATTCACTTTTTAGTGACCATAGTGCGCTAAAATTAAATGTCATAATTCTCTCTTAATAATATGGAATACAAACTAACCGACATAGTGCTCTATATTTATAAAAACAAATATTATATTTAAAATGCCTAATCAGGATATATTATTTACATATCTTTAAACAGACTTGATGACAGCCCTGAGTATGACTGCAATAGAAGAATTTAGCAAGGGTTGTATTCCACTGTTTATGGCATTTTTATTGATTTTAAATTTTAACAACATCAGGATACTTTAAAAAATCTTGAAAAGCTTCTGTTATCAGGGTCATTGTAGTATACATTTCTGAAATCTGTGCCATAGTTGTCTCTTGACAGTTCATTCTGGCGTTCTTTTTTTATATTGATATTGTGTACTACAAGTAGTTGTTCATCATTGTGAGAAGCCTGAAGAAGTTTCATGCCTGACGGAGCCCAGATACCGCTTCCACCGGCAAATTGATCACCGCTTATTTCGTGTGTGCCAACCGAGTTTGCAGCAAAGGTCCAGACCTGATTGGTAGCTGAGTGGGCAGGTATGAGCATGTTCCAGAGGTCACGGTAATAGGTATCAGTATGGACATTCATTCCCGGATAGTCTCTCATTGCTTCTTTTGCGCTTTTACGCCAGGAGGCAACCTGTATAATTGCATCAACCCCGTCTATCATTGCATATTCCTGAGGTAGCTGACTAAAACTGTAGTCATAACAGGTTGTAAAGCCAAATTTGCCCCATTCTGTATCCAGGACAAGGTTATCAGTTTTGCCTGATTGTGTATAGGCCTTTTCGGCTTCAGGCAGGAATATTTTATTGTAGGAATTTTTTGAATCAAGATAATCAACACCTTTTTGTATGATAAACGTTGTATTATGGAACATTCCGTCATCTGCTTTCTGGAGATTGTTAATAACAATATATTTTAGCGTGTCATCAAGCCTGGATTCCAGCTTTTTGAGCCACTCTTTCTGCTCAGACATTACGCATTGATCCATATGGTCACGGCATTTGTCGTTGTCATTCCAGAAATAGCCGCTCAGGGAAAATTCCGGAAATATAATCATATTAACATTTTTCTTTTTCAGCCCGTCAACAATATCAAGTATACGTGACTGATTATCTTCAAGAGATTGAACAGGGGTATGAACATTGGCAATGCCGACGCTAAACTGCCCGGGGTCGGTTGAATAGAAGCGTTCAATAACCGGTATGCCTGAAATAGTCTCTGTCTTAAGGCTGTCAGGTTTTGTCATTGTTGCAGATGAGGTAGAACCTTTCGGACCTTTAAAGCTGATGCCTCTATGAGCCATTATTTGTTCAGGAGACGGTGTTTCAGGCATTAAGCCCTTCTGATTTCCTGTGAATGTTGTTTTAGTAAAGTTATTAGCAGGTTTTTGTCTTTTATTTAGTAATATATCTGAATTATTTAGCTGAAAATTGTTTTGCACTGTGCTTATCATAACTATTCCCCTGTCTGGCCTTTAATATTATATATATCATTTGCAGGATTAAAACCTGGGCTTTTTGTTAGTTGTTAGCTGATATTGTAAAATTTACACTTTGTAATCTTAATTTGAAACTATAGTGAACACATGATTTAATACTACGCAAGTAAAAGCCTATTTTTCTAAGCGTGTTTCAAATGCGTTTACTATAATGTATAGCCAGATTTCTTTTAAAAATTATTCCTTTACCCGGGTCAGTATCGCTTCGTATTTTCCTGAATTTATTCATTTATTTGTGTACTATCGAATTATAATAATCAATAGTTACTATATAAATGTATATACATATTATAGTTATAAGTATATTCAATGATTTATTGCCTAAAATACATTGATAGTAACAAGAAGGCGATCTTCAGACACTAAAACACTAATATAGATCTGTATATTAGCATTTTTATTGAAATACGAAAAAAGTTTTTTTTAATTTAAACCTTTTGATTATTTATCCAAATTTTGACCTTAACTATAATGAATAAAATGAATTCATTTTGTTTTTTGAAACGTTGAATACAAAAAGATTAACTTTTATTAAGTCCTTATAGGCAGTAATACCAATGTGTTTGCTGTCAGACTGAATTTTAAAAACCCGATTATTTCCAAAAAAAACTTGCCAGAATGACCTTTTGCGTTATATAATCTTCCTTGTCGTTGTAGTGTAGTTAAAGAAGGGTATGTAAATGAACAAAGAAGAATTAGTACAAGAAGTAGCAAAAAAAGCAAAAACCACACAAAAAGAAGCTGCTGAAATTATCACAGCAACAATGGATGTAATTACCAAAACAGTAGCTAAAGGCAAAAAAGTAACTTTAGTAGGCTTTGGTACATTTGAAGCTCGCAAGCGTGCAGCAAGAACAGGCCGCAATCCACAAACCGGTAAAGAAATTCAAATCCCGGCAAAGAAAGTTCCTGTTTTCTCCGCTGGCAAAAAATTCAAAGAAATGGTTGCTAAAAAGTAATTCAGCACTTATTTAAGTTTCAAAAGGGGCATGCAAATTAATGTATGCCTCTTTGATTTTTCAAAGTGAAGAAATAGTAAGAGTTAACCGTCAATCTGAGTGCTGGTTTTCTTGTTTTTAGTATCTCAGTGCCCGCCCACCCACCCCAGGGATCAGTTTACAGGGCGCCGGGCGCAGCCCGGCGCCCTGTAAACCTCCATTAGCAGACTACCGCAAAATACTTTTATATATAAGAGCTTGATTTTTCTAAATATGTTTCAAATACATTTAATATACTTAATTAATAAGAGGTTCCCCTTATCTAATTTATTAATCTTTTAATAATAAATAACTTATTTCTTTACTCATTTTTTTAATGCTATAGTATAAGTGAAAGGGTTTTTAAGATAGTGATAGATATAAATGAGCAGTCAGATCAAAACAAATAACAGTCATAATTCTACTGATACGGGTGGTCTTATTTCAGAACTTGAAAAATTGCTAGGCCCAAAGAATGTTTTACATTCACCGGAAGAGCTTTATTGTTATTCATACGATGCTACAGCATTTGAAGATCAGGTTTATACAGCAGATGCAGTCGTTTTGCCTGAAACTATTGAACATGTTCAGGGTATTATGAAGCTTGCCAGCCAGTATAAAATGCCTGTTATACCCAGAGGAGCTGCTACAAACCTTTCTGGCGGCTGTGTTCCTGTGCAGGGAGGTATTATTATTCACTTTTCAAAGATGAATAAAATCATTTCTATCGATAAAGAAAACCTTAACTGTGTTGTTGAAGCCGGTGTAATCACTGAACAGCTTCAAAAAGAGGTTGAAAAGCTTGAATTATTTTTCCCGCCTGACCCTGCTAGCTTGAGAGTTTCAACAATAGGTGGTAATATTGCTGAATCCTCCAGCGGGCCACGGTGTCTTAAATATGGCGGCATTAAAGACTATGTGCTGGGGCTTAAAATAGTTCTGGCAAATGGAGACCTTATTGAAACAGGTGGTCATACTGTGAAAAACGTGACCGGCTATAATCTTACACAGCTTTTTGTGGGGTCCGAGGGTACTCTTGGTATTATTTGTGAAGCTATACTCAGGTTGATACCTTATCCTGAATACAAAAAAACTATGCTTGCTGTATACAACAGCATTGATGATGCAGCAATGACTGTTTCTGAAATTATATCCTGCAGAATTATACCAACAACACTTGAACTGCTTGATAAAAAAACCATGCAGACCATAGAAAACTTCCATTCTACCGGCCTTCCAGTTGATGCAGAAGCTTCTCTTCTCATTGAGGTTGATGGATTCAAAGAAGGTGTAGAATCTCAGGCAACCAGAATAGTTGAAATATGCAAAAGAATGGGTGTAAGAGATTTTAAGATCGCTAAAGACCCGAAAGAATCAGAAGAACTCTGGTTTGCAAGGCGTTCAGCCTTTGGCGCCGTTGCACGGCTGAAACCCAATGTTGTCGTTGAAGATGCAACTGTTCCCCGGTCAAAAATACCGGAGATGGTCAGAAAAATTCAGGAAATAAGCAAAAAATATAACCTGACCATTTGTTTAATGGGTCATGCAGGTGACGGAAACCTGCATCCCAATATATCCTGTGATCTGAGGGATAAAGATGAGGCTATGCGACTAGAAAAAGCTGTTGAAGAAATATTCAATGCTGCTATAGAACTTGGTGGAACTCTTTCAGGTGAACACGGTATCGGCATGGCCAAGTCACAATTTCTACCGGCTGTTTTAAACGATTCGACAATAAAGTTTATGAAACAGCTCAAGCAAGTTTTTGATCCTGATAACCTCTTTAACCCCGGTAAAATATGGTAAAAACATATCCTGAACATATCATTAACTATGAAGACCAGATTTATCATTGCACCCGCTGCGGTCTGTGCCAGTCAGTATGCCCTGTTTTCGATGCCGTAAAGACTGAATTATCTGTAGCCCGTGGCAAAGTTGCACTCTTGCAGGGGCTATTATCTGATAAATTGAGCTTTAGCAGAAAGATGGCTTCTTATCTTGAGTTATGCACAGGCTGTATGGCCTGCAAAGAAATCTGTCCGAGCGGTATTTCTTCTGACTTAATATTTCAGGCTGCTAAAGAATATGCAGCTTCAAAATACGGTTTAAGCTTGCCTAAAAAGGCTATAGTAGAAACTTTTTCTTCTGAACATGCACTTTCATTTTTTTCAACCCTACTTAACCTCTATACAACTACAAAAGCAGGGTTTATTGCAGATAATATATCCTTTAATTTGCCTTTTATTGATAAATTAAAACTTTTAAATTCTCAGGTTAATGGTAAAACAGGCCTGAAACTAAAAAATATTCACATAAAACAGGTAAAACCGGCATACAGGTTAATTTATTTCCCGGGATGTATCAATCAATACGTTAATTCGTCAGTGGCAAAGGCTACTTTAGATATTTTAGAAAAGAACAATATCGAGGTTGTTGTTCCAGATCAATTTTATTGCTGCGGTATGCCTGCACTGATGTCCGGGCAGGTAGAATCTGCTAAAGAGCTGGCTTTACGCAATTTAGAAATTATTAATACCCAGAATCTTTCTCAGTATGACTATATCGTGGTTGACTGCGGTTCTTGTAGTTATATGCTTAAGTATTACGAAAAACTTTTTAACGACAACCCTCAATATCAGGAAAAATTTAGTCAGCTGAAAGAAAAAATTATTGATGTTAATGCATTTATAGTCAATCTTGACATTAAACTTCCTACTATTACTGAAGAAATTACTGTTACTTATCATGATCCCTGTCATTTGAGAAGGTCACAGTCTATTTATAAAGAGCCAAGAGCTTTAATTAAAAGTATTAATAATATTAATTATGTTGAAATGCCTGAAGCTGAAAGTTGTTGCGGAGCATCAGGCAGCTTTTGTATCACACACCCGGAGGTATCAAAACAGATTTCCATTAAAAAAGCCTTAAATATAGAATCTACCGGAGCTGATATTGTTCTTACTTCATGCCCATCTTGTAAAGTTGGTATAATGCAGGGTGGCATTGCCATTAATAAAACATTCAGGGTATATCATCCTGTGGAAATAATTCACCGGTACTGCTAACCTTCTCTCAGGAGTTATATATGTTTATCGTTGAATGGATCTATAAATTTATACGTTCTACCCTGGCAGGGCTTGGTTTTTCAGTTATAGTGCTACTGATATTTTCTATTTATACTGATTATCCGGCAAGTCTTTTTGAAAAATTGCTTGTGAAGCCAGATCCTGTTAAGTCAGATGTTATTGTTGTTCTGGGAGCTGGCGTTACAAAAGAAGGCTGGCCCGGTAAAACTTCTCTATCACGTGCAATAAAAGGTATTGTGCTCTACCGGCAGGGACTGGCGCCAAAGATCATCTTTGCAGGCGGATGGGCTCAAAATGACTTTATAGCTTCTGCTACAGCTATGGCCGATATTGCCAGCAAACTTGGTGTGCCGGAAAAAGATATATTTATTGATGACACTTCACGCACTACATATGAAAATGCCATTAATGCAAAAAAAATTATGGCTGAACAGGGTATGAAATCAGCCATCATAGTAACTTCTGCTTCTCATATGCGCCGTTCAATGGCAATTTTTGGTAAACTTAACATACCGGCCCGGCCTGTACCTGTTGAAGAATTTATACCTTCGCCCCAGCATAACTGGCGTTCTAAGCTCTATAACATCAATCTGCTTTATCAGGCTATTTATGAATCTATGGCTATTATAAAATATAAGAAAGATGGCCAGATATAATCTTTAATTATCATCATCTTCACGGGAATAAAAATGTGAATGTATTCCACCATCACTGCCTATAAGTATTTCCATGCATAGAACACAGTAAAGGTAGCGTGTTTTGATAGTCATGATACGGCCACAATGTTCACAGTTAGCTTTTACTTTACCCCGGGTCTTAAAACGCTCTTTCTGGAGATGTTCTATAAATACTTCAGGGCTTATACCTATATCTGCCTCAAGATCAGAAAGATGAGGATCTTTTTTTGAAACTATCCAGCCTTTTATGCTCTGCACTTCTACGTATCTCTTTTTTATACAAGCAGGACAAAGAGGTTCAAACCTGCGTATAAAAAGTTTTCCGCACTTTTGACAATTTTCAAGCGCCATTCTTTGAAATCCCGGCTTATTATTGCTTATTTTAATATTATAATGGATAATACATATTTTATCATTAAAAAAAACGGTTTAATAACTACAATAAGTACTGTTACACTATATATAGAGGTTGTAATACATAAGTATTTTACAAAAAACCTGAATCACTACTTTTTAAAACACCTAAACCTTTTTTAAGATCAGTGCATAACTTAAAAGTTTTTCGATTTTCAAAACTCTTGCCATGACTGGCACCTGACCCCATAAAGGGGGTGCTGCTCCCTTTCGCCTGCAAACCGGCTATCCCCCGGGGCATTGAGTGATTTCTTGTAATCTTTCTCAGCAAGTGGTTGTCTGCTAGTTCAACCCATATCTTTACTTTACAATTTTTGAAAATCGAAAACAGAAAATTGATTGTAATAGTTATGCATTAGTCTTTTTTTTGTATTCAAGCAGGCTTTTGTGCCTTAATTGCAACAAATAACCCTTCTCCATGACCTGGCTTAAAATCTTCAATACCTCTACAAGCTTGATTAAAAAGAGTTTGACTGGTTTCAATATTGATAAAACCGGTCTCTTTTAGTATATTAACAACTTCTTCAGTAGAGAAGAATTTAGCATATTTAAAAAAAGTGCTTTTGTGTTTTTTTTGATTATAAATCTTGCCTGCCGGAGATTCTCTATCTAAAAGGCCTATAATAACAAAACCTGAAGGATTAATAATAGAGTATACTTCTTTAAGGGCTTTATTAACATCATTTAAGAAGCAGAGAACTGTTATCATCAGAACAAAATCATATGTTTTAGATAGAAAAGATAGCTCTTCTGCGTATCCTTTATAGATTGTGAGCCCCTTTTTTCTTGCCAGATAAGCCATAGAGTCTGCCGGTTCAATGCCTTCTTTGACCCCGCAGTGAACAGCAAATTGCCCGGTGCCTGCACCAATTTCTATACCCTCTTTACCTTCTGGTATAAGAGACTTTATCAGGGTAAGTTCGGCCTGATAGGCTGATTCATTTTCTATAAACCATTCTTCATAATGCTTTGCATTGTCATTAAATATTTCTATATTAATCATAATGTTATCTTATCAAAAATATTGTCAGCATAGAATAATTACAAATCTGCCCGGGAGCAATATCAAAGTTTTTCAAGCTCTTTATCAATGAATTCGGCAAGATCCTGATATATTAAAGGCAGCATATCATAGTGATAGAGCTTATTTCCTTCACCTGTAAGTGATTTATGAGCAGCCATACCGTTTTCATAAGCTTTTGATTCGTTTTCTGCTCTGTTTTTGAAATATTCAAGCAGCAATCCTGTATCTTCAATTTCAAATTCCCGGGCTACACGGTCAAACATTTCACTGTAAAAACTTTCATTATCTTTTTTGAAGGCATTTAAGGCTATTTTAGCCGGAGCTATTTTAAGCATCATATCGATTGTTGCAGCTTGCTTTTTGATCTGATTGTTATACACTTCATTAATAAATTCACGTTCAAAAACCATAAAGGCCTGTGGATAACTCTTACCAGCAGGGCTTTTTATGAGTTTTGTTATTAATGCCTTTTCTTCATCTGTATTTGCCTGAAGGGCATGGGTAAATTCATGAGAGATACTTTGAATCAGTTCAGTTTTACTGGCCTCATTAAAGTTTATAAACAGCTTAATATCAACGATATCGCCTGAATATGTTGCTTTAAACAGGGCAGCTATAGAATTTCTCATTTTTTCATCAGGAAGCTCTTTCATAGAAACGGCTTCTATCTTTATACCAGGTGTAATAATATTGATAAGCTGTTGAACATTATCTTGATTTAGCTGATCAGCTTTCATGAGAACAATTAACTGTGTATAGAAATTGCTCACAATTGAATCGATATCTTCTTTTCGTATTTTACCTGCTTGATCTGCATCCATACCGGGAAGAATCAGACCAGATGAAAAGCTTACAGTATCTTTTTCGAGGGCTTTCAGACGTAATGCCTTATGGATTATGCTGCTCTTATTATTTACAGGATCCTGTATGGTCTGATAACCTTTTGGTAATGAATTTATAGAAGTAAAAACAGTCATAATTCCTTTCTGAAAGTTTATTTCTGTTCTTGAATTTTATTTTTCAGGTATTCTGAAAGATCATCATACATTACAGGTACGAGATCTTGAATAATAAACTCTGTTTGAGGGGTACCGGCAAGGTTTTTCTTTGTCAGAAAGCCTTCTCTATAAGCCTGTGCTTCGTTATCTGCTATTAACCTGAATATTTCTAAGGCTGCATTTTGGTTTTTGATGTTATATCTTGATAATACTTCATCTATTAAAGCGTCATATTGTGCCCTGAGTTGCTGTGTGGCAAAATTAAACTCTTCGAAGGGGTTAGCTTTTGAGGAGTTTTTAAGCTTTAATTTGCACTCTGCTTGATTTTGAAGGACACCTTCTATATAATTTATATGTAAAAACTCATTTTCAAACTCTGAAAAAGCTTTAAACACTTTTTCCAGGCTAACATATTTTTTTGCCACATCAATTTTTGCTCTATTTTCAAGGGTATTATCCTGTAAAAGGTGAGTGAACTCGTGTACTGTATTCTGAATAATCCGTTCTGGCTCTATATCAAGATTTATATATAGTGTACTTTCAGGTTTTTTTCCAAAAGTTGTACTCAACACCGCAGGTTTGCCAGCATATTCAGGAGCGTTTTTGATATGCTCAACGCTCACACACAGGCCCGGAACAGTTGAATCAATTATTTTTTTGATATTAAACCTGTCAGGATTCTCATTTTTACACAGTTCAACGAGCTTTTCAGAAAATTCTCTGACATAAACATTAATTTTAGCAGGGTTTATATACTGCGATGATAGATCTAAGGTATCTTTTTCTAAAGGTTTAAGCTTTGAATCTCTGGTAAATGCTATTAAATTTGAGCTAACACTTTTTGAAGGGTTAACTTTCTTCTGCGATAGCTGATTATTGTTTATATTTAAATGAAATACCTGAAACATAAGCATTAAAATTCTTGTTCAATCATATTTAATAACGTCATCAAAGTGCGAAATTGTTAGTTTATATTCATATTGTAATAATTGTTTAACTCTAACGCTTTTAGCTGATAGGAGTCTTAAAAGTGCTATATTTCAAAAATACAGGTTGTAAAATTTGTCTGATGGCACTACAATAAAGGGATCATCAGAAAGGAATTTTATGCATCACACCGCACCACTAGACCCTGCCTGCACGCCTCTGGTCATACTGGCCGAAGGCCACCTTTCCGGGCAGAATATCAAAATTGTTAATGCTCTCCTTCGTTATGGAAGCTGGCCAATTGTAGCTGCGATAGATTCAACTGCTGCAGGTCGCACAACAGAAGAAATTCTGGGCTTTGGGCCACCTGTACCGGTTGTTGCTACGATTGAAGAAGCAATGAAATATGGCCCTGAAGCATTGATTATAGGTATTGCTACCCAGGGAGGAGATTTGCCATCAGAATGGCACTCTATTATAATGAATGCACTGGATCAAGGTCTTCACATCATAAATGGATTGCACTATATGCTCTCTGAAGATTCATTGATAGAAAAGAAAGCCAGAGAAAAAGGTTGCATACTCTGGGATGTAAGAAAACCTTCTGGGCCATTTAGAGTAGCTAAGCTATTGTCCCGGCCTGATAAACCACGTGTAATCCTTACTGTTGGGTCTGATTGCAGTTGCGGTAAAATGTATACGACCCTTGAGCTTGCCAGAACATTGCCACATTCTAAATTTCTGGCTACAGGGCAGACAGGTATTTTAATAGCCGGCACAGGTATTCCGCTTGATCGCTATATAGCTGATTTTATGGCTGGTGCGGTTGAACAGCTTGTACACGAAAACATAGATGATGAAACAGACTGGCTGCTGGTAGAAGGCCAGGGATCATTGATACATCCTAGTTTTTCAGGGGTAACACTGGCCCTGATGCATGGCAGCGCTCCTGATGCTATGATACTCTGCCATAATGCAAATCGTACAACGTTAAAGAACTTTTCTATTCCCTTTCCATCGCTTGACAGGCTGATAGAAATTTATGAACAGTCAGCAGCATTCGTCAAACCTGCTAAAATACTTGGTATTTCAATCAACTGTTCCGGGTTTAATCATGCAGATACTGAATATATACTCAAAGAAGCAGAAGATTTAACAGGCCTGCCTGCTGTTGATCCTGTCAAAACAGGTGTAGAAAAATTGAATGAAAGCATTTTGAGGTATTATGATGTCTATCAGGCTACAGTATAAACCGGTCAAACTTGAGTTAAAATATCCCTTTGGCATTTCTCGGGAAATCAAATACGATGTCACAAACGTTTTTACTAAACTGACGTACAGCTATAAGGGTAAAGAATACAGCGGATACGGAGAAGCTGCCCCCTCAAAGTTTTATGGAGAATCTGCCGGCACTATTGTTGATTTCCTTAACCGGGTGTCGGAAGAAAAAATTCTTGCGACAAACCCTTTTCAGATAGCAGAAATAAATAAAAACCTTAATAAGATACGTTATAATGCAGCAGCAAAAAGCAGTATCGACATAGCCCTCTATGACCTGATAGGTAAAATGCTCGATATACCTGCATATCAGCATCTGGGAGTAAATAACAGGATACCACAAACATCGTATACAATAGATATTTCAGACCTTGAGATGATACTTCAGAAAACAGGAGAAGCCCTGATGGCCGGCTATGACGTCTTCAAGGTCAAACTGGGCACAGCCATAGACGAAGAAATAATCTTTTCTATCAGGCAAGCCGCCCCGGATGTAAAAATAAGAGTCGATGCCAACGGTGCCTGGGACCTCAAAACTGCCCTCAAAATGGCTAAAATTCTTGAACATCACAACGTAGAGTTTCTTGAACAGCCCCTTGAAGCCGGCAACATAAAAGATTTAAAAATTCTAAGGCAAGCAACAACCTTGCCAATCTTTGTTGATGAGAGCTGCATCAGCTATGAACAGATACCGGAACTCAGCGGCTCTGTCGATGGCATTAATGTAAAGCTTTCCAAGTGTGGTGGCATAACGAATGCCTTGAAAACATTACATGTTGCCCGGGCACATCATATGAAAGTTATGGTAGGATGCTTTCTTGAGACCTCGCTTGGCATTGCAGCCGGAGCGCTGGTAGGCACACAAGCTGACTTTGTTGACCTGGATGGTTGTTTGCTAATTAAAGAGGATCCTTTTGAGACTCTTATATTCGACCGTGGCAACATTAAATTTAAGGATACTACCGGTATTTCTGCCTGTGATATTTTTGAAAACCTCTCCGGGTAGGTTTTAAGGGTTTTAGTGTGCCGGGCTCGTTATGGGGTCGTGTAAATAATATTGGGAAGTTTGAAACCTTTGCCATAGCCGCCTTTAAGGTCTGATTTTTGATCTCCTATATTGATAATAACTTTATAGCCTTCATCTGAAAGTTTTTTTCTGATGGATTTTTTGAAATCTGCTACAGATTTTTTGTCATAGTTTTCTGGTTTAAAGTATATGCCGTCAAAAGGTATGTTATACTTTTTTAGATTAGCAAGAGTAGCTTCTCGATAGGGTTCTGTTCTGCCAGTAATAAGAAATATCTTATAGCCCCGGTCTTTAGCCCATTTGAAAAAATGGTAGGTCTGATTGTGCAGTGTGGATTTACCACTGGACAGAAACTTATTCCAGCTTTCTGTTGTGTATTCACCATAAATTCTGTAATAATCACGATTGTCGAGTATCGTTTCATCAATGTCTGAAACGATAACAGCATTATCGACATAGTGTTTATCAGCATATAGTTTTGCTTTATCGATGACATCATTAAATTCATGTTCATACTCAAGGGTATAAGACTTTTCCAGGTTCATAATGTTTATCTGCGGGTCTTTAGCATGAATATGTTCGGCTTTAACCGGGCTAATAAAAACTATTACTGCTAATAGTATAAGCAAGCAGAAGCGTTTCATAGGGTTTCTCCTGTACGGGTATATTCAAGTATCTGTTTTCAATATGCATACATTATTAATGAAAGGTATTTAACTAACAAGTGAAAAACAGGCAATAATTAACGTATTTGTTGGCCAACATATAAATGAACACCCGGGGTAAAAACATTCAACTGGCTGCCTTGAGCTAATAAAGTTGTGTGTTTTCAGATAAAAAAATAATCCTGAAGTTGTCTTTTTCAAAAAAATAAATAAAATAATAGTGACAGAATAAAATCGGGGTTTTAAAAATGAGAAAATACTTTATAATAACCATTTTAGGATTATTAGTAATTTTAATTGCTCAACCTGCAAGCAATGCAGAGGTATTACAGGCACAGGTATCTGATAGCACAGGCATTGTCGGGCTTGATATGGCAATAGGTGCTGAGCCGGTACCGGTTATAATGAATGTATTTCCTGGCACACCTGCAAGCAAAGCAGGCATCAGGCCTGGTGATAGAATTGTTGCCATTGATAACTCTCCTGCTTATGGATTAAACATTCAGCAGGTTGATATTGCAATCCCTGACATACCGGGTGAAAAAGTTACTCTGTCAATACTTAGAAACAACCAGTATATTAATTTTGAACTGGAAGTAGCCCCGCTTCACCTGATAAAAAAAGAAACCAGAAGTATTTATGATTTTTTATTTGCCAGAGAATAATACCCTTAAGATCACAGAGATTTGCAAATTCTGGCTGGCCGGTTATAACCGGCCTTCTGATTGTTTTAGAGACCTGATAATATATTAGAGACCTCTAAATAACTCAAATGTTCTCAGATTCAGTAAATTGGTGTCTTTGCTGGAATCAGTAATTTCTTAATTAATCAGAGATTCCATTTTAATCTCCGGTTAGAGATTATTTTTTATAAGTTATGTAAATGTATTTTAAAACTAATACCTTTAATAGCAATTTTATTTATTCAAGAACTTTAATATAATCATTCACTATATTTAAGAATTAGAGGGGCGACATTTTGTTAAAGCTTGAAATGAATTCATTTAAACCATCATTAACAGTTCAAAAGAAAGATTCACAAACTTTTTGCGGCCAGCCCGGAATAAAACTCTCAAAAGCTCACCTCTCACAGGATACCCTGACGTTTGCCGGCAGCAAACAAAAAAGAGAAGCCAGAGAACGAGAAGCCCGAAAGCTTGGTCTAGACCCTGCTACAACAACTATGACAGACATTAAAAGAGTTAAACTGGGCCTTGCAGATGATGCTACTACAAAACAGGTTAATGAAGAACCATCTAGAAGACTTACACTTATATCACTTAAAGCAGCCGGTGTTGACTTTGATCCTGCTATATCAAGCAATGAGGCATGGCAACTTGATAAAGCAACACGTGAACGCATCCATAAAGAAGTAGTAGAATATGTAGTCGGTGAATTGCCGCCCAATTATGAACCAAGACCAATAGGTGACTTCTTTGGACTCGAAATTTCAGACTATATAACCAAAAAAGAATTAGGGCTTGACCCTGAAACAGCCACCACAGAACAGATGAATCAGGCATATGAAAAATGTCAGAATCAAGACAAAATTGATCAGTCTATAATGCAGGCGGAAGATAGAATGATAGCACTCTATGAGGCCAGAATACTTGGTTTTGAGATACCACAGTCAGAAAAAATATACAATAAACGCAGGGCTAAAATTGATGAGCTTGAAAGAAAGTCTGATAAAATCAAACTGGATGAGTTTAATAAAGAGCTGCAAAAGCTATAGCAGCAAGAAAAGCTGTCAGAAAATTGGAGAATAGATTATAATGCTCGAAACCCCCATAGTTCAACGGGGAATTTGACACCAAAGGAATAATATGCAGATTTTATTGGTTTTGCCACAAAAAACAGGAACTTAAATGATGGCAGGTAACGTTTACTAACTAATAAACACCTTTTTCGAAGGTGTTTATTTATATTTATTTATAATTTATAAAGTTATGATAGTAGACTTAATCCACCTTTTCCTTGAGCTCCACCAAGAAATAATTTCATAAGCATTGCTATAGGATCATCTTGTTCTTTATTTTCAGATTTTTTATCTTTTTTCCCATCTATTGCGTCACCTATAAATTTACCTGCAAATGAACCTATTGGCCCACCAACAGCTCCACCAATAAGCCCGCCAACAGCACCTAAACCCATTTTAATTCCTCCTATAAATTCCGTAATATCCCTTATCTTTAAAAAAACAAACTTGATACAGGGATTGCTTGAAAACTTTTTTGAAATAGTTAAAAAAAACCAGCTTATCCAAGTTTTGTATAAACAATAAGTTTTATTTAAATAAAATGTATATACTCTGCACCCATAAAAACGCAGAAAACTTCATATAAGTTTAGCTTTACCTTCCTTAACAAAATTATCAAACAGATTAACTTGACCTTATTTCTTCTCATTTGCATGAGTTTTTGATTAAATATAATGACATATTACTTGTTATTTCTGTCAGGCCAAAAAAACAATGAATAAAAGATGGCTAAAACTAAAACCCTTTATCACACCAGGTAACCTTATAACTTCTGTATTTCTGTTTGTATTGTTGACAATCTTTCTTTTGATCTGTCATACCGGGTTAATAGATCATCTTGAATATACAATTTATGACCTCAAAGTATGTACAGCAGTAAAAGTCTCAAAAGACCTTACCCCATCTGAAGATATAATTCTTGTTGCCCTCGATGAGTGGTCTACCACTGAACTGGATTCTATCGATGTAGACTTTAAACGCTGGCCCTGGCCAAGAGACAATATCGCTCAAATACTTGACTTCATCAACGAAGGAAAACCTAGAGCAATTCTCTATCATTTCAGAATGGATATTGCACAGGAAGGAGATAAAGATAAAAAAATAATTGAGTCTATTAAAAAAATAGATCACTTCTACCCTATAATGGATACATACGCCTTCAGATCATCATACATTAAAGCTATAGTAAATAATCTTGCCTCAAACCCTGATATAGACCCGGTAAAAAAATATAATCTATCTGCAAACCGGTATAAATATCTTATCAAAAAAGGCGGCCTGGAAGAACTTGCAAAATATCTGCACTTTTCAAGGCTTCATAAAATGAATATTACACCCATACCAGAAAAGCTCGGTATCAATGTTGAAACAGTTAATCTCACTGAAGATAGCCCGCTAATTAATAATATTACTTTTCTTAAACATTCCAATATACCGGAACCCTTTGAAAAAATATATAAAACAATAACAGCATTCTTCTACGCAAAAGATAAAGATAATGTCTTAAGGTATGAAATACCCCTTGTAAGGCATGAACTCAATAAAATATTTATACCCTCAATGGCATTTGCAGTCTACAAAGACTTTTACGGAGACGGAAAAGTTGTCCTTACAGAAAATTATGTTGAAACAGCAAACAAAAAAATACCTGTTAACTCTAAAGGTCGCATGGCACTTAACTTTAACAATAATTTTGACAGTTACAAGTCAGTGCCTATACTTAAAACCGTCTTGACATACCAGCACGAAAAAGGTCTTTTTAAATATCCTGATTTTGAAAACTCTGAATATTACGTAGACAAGACAATCTTTAAAGATAAATTTGTTATCATGGGCTCTATGGATGGGCAGCATTCAGTGCCTGGTAAAAAAGTCTTTGCAAACATCGAAGTAGTCGCAACCGCTCTTGATAACTACATAAACTGCGGCCCGGGTCAAAAAGTACGCTTTATAAAAGATATTCCCCCATATCTAACCTGGATTATAACCATCATCTTTGCTATCCTGACTTCACTGCTGCTTCTAAAATATGATAATATCTACATTAAAATAGGGCTTATCTTTATAGGTGTTTTATTTTACTTTCTGCTGGCTTTCTATTTGTATACAATGCCTCATATAAGGCTGAATTTGCCTGTTGTTACACCGGTCTTTTTAATATTTTTCACCTCCCTGTGCACCTTTTTCTGGCAATACCAGACCATCTACCGCAAAAGACGTGAAATTGAATCTCTTTTCGGTAAGTTTATTTCTCCACAGGTTAAACAAACCCTGATGAATGACCCCTCATTAATCAACTATGAAGGCCACAAAAAAGAAATGACCGTTATGTTTACTGACCTCAGAGGATTTACTTCAATATCTGAATCTTCACCAATAAACCAGATTACAGCCCAGCTAAATGAATACTTTACTGCAATGGCAAAGGTAATCATTTATGAGTATAACGGAACCCTTGATAAATACATGGGCGATGCTATTATGGCCTTCTGGGGAGATCCTCTGCCACAGGATAACCACGCTGAACTGGCAGTCAGAGCTGCTTTCAGAATGCAGGAACGACTTGATGAACTTAATATAGACTGGGCAAAAAAAGGCTGGCCTATTCTAAAAATGGGTATCGGTATCAATACCGGTGAAATGATTGCCGGCCACCTTGGCGGTGAAATACTCATTGACTATACCGTCATAGGAGATAACGTAAACATTGCATCACGCCTGGAAGCCCTGAATAAAGAATTTGGCACTTCTATTATTATTAGTGAAGCAACTTATAATTATTGCAAAAACATTATAGAAGCAGCAAAAATGGGAGAAAAATTTGTAAAAGGCAAATCCAGTGCTGTTAGAATATATTCAGCAAAGAAACTTTTGCATTAAACGTAATGCAAAAATAGCGTAAGTTATACTCAAAAAATAATGTAATATATCAATCAGCCTGATATATATTGAGGCAATATAGCCCATCTCTTAATTGGCCAAAAGACCACCGGTGTGTAATTATTAATGAATATGTTGCTGGATAGATTATAATAAAACTTGTATAATTATAGAACATTAAATATCATTTAAACGCATGATTTTAACATTGGAATTGTAATGTATTATGTAGGTATACTTTAAGGGTACGTTGTTGTTTAATAGCCCTATGGGCTCTGAAGACTGGGTAAACTCAGTCTTCAACCTTTTTCGAATCAAGGTATTAGTGTGTTTCAGTCAGGTATTAGTATCTAAAGTATGCGTCACCTGTGGTGTTTTTAAAGAATTGAAGCAGTTCCTGATCGTTCATGGCTGCTACACCGGTAATCTGATAGTCAAGGTTCTGTCCGGTGTGTGGATTACGGGAGTTAGCAGATGCATATGCATATTGTTGTGCAGTAAAATCATTTAGTTGAGGGGTCATATTGTGTTTTTTGTTCCAGGATTCAGAGTGTCCGTTTTTATCCATTTTGCCAAAGATTGCGTTGCCGGCTTTTTTACCTATCCAGTCACCTGCGAAGCCGGTACCTATGGCGAGTCCCAGTCCTGCAATCCAGCCTATGCCGGGTATAGCCATACAGGCGAGGCCAGCCATTAATCCGGCAATAGAGCCTCCTGTGCTCATTATTTCGTGGCCGGCTGCTTTCCAGTCACCTTTTAGAAGTTTGCCGCCTGCTTTAAAGAGTCCGATTACGCCGGTACCAACGGCAAATAGTGTACCTATGCCGGGTATTTTAGCTCCTTTAGAGCCTACTTTAGTCAGGCCAGATGCAAGTTTATTCAGGCCGGGCACTTTAGATAGCACTTTACCCAGAGTGCTGGATTGATTGCCCATTTTGCCGAGCAACCATTTCCCTGCGGTGTTAGATGCCTTATATGTTGCGGTATTTAGTTTGAAACCAGCCTTAGCAGTAACCTTTGAGAGGCCGCTGGCATTTTTGAGTGAGCCAGAGGTGGCGGGTTTATGCATCCATGAGGTCCATTTTTTGTCAAAACGGGTAAACTTGCCACCAAGTGACTTAAAGGTTTTGCTTATGGGGTTTCCTGAAACTGAAGAAACCATTAAAGCCTCCTGAGAAGATTTAGGTATGTAGTAATTCAAACAAAGACATTTATTGTTGTAGCAGGTATTATATTTGTCTTTGACCAGAAACCTGGTTACATACTTTTAAATCCTTTCGAGGGGAGTTAATGGTAAATAAATATGCAAAATAATTCTTTCTATAGATATAAAAACAATTAATTGTGATTTATGAACGGTTTGTAAAGAAATATAAAACAGTCATAATCATACATTTTTAAACAACAAATCTAACAGAGAATCGCTTTAGCTCTGGCTGTTAGTGCTCTTTCAGACTCTATATCATCTGGTTATCAGGCAGTATCAAGTTATTTTAAAGTCAACCATAGAGTTTTATTTAGCTATTATTTCATATCCCAGGTCTACTTTTTCATAGTTTTTGTCATAGCTACCTACACCGAGGTTATCAAAGTCTTTTGTAAACCGGGCAGCATAATAGAGAAGCTGATCATCTTCATTAACTCTTAAGATACGCTTAATGACTCCAATTGCTGTATCAACCAGCGTAAAAATAGCTGCTGATGGTGCTGAGTTTTTAATTAATATTCTGATAGCTTCTATTATTTTTTTATAATCACCATCTTTAGTGATGGCATCGATAATTTCTTCAGCTTTGCGGGATCCTCTCTTATCTTCTTCCATTATGAGCAGTCTGAAATCCATCAGTCTTGGCACTTTGCCTTCTTCTGAAAGATAGAGAGTAAAAGGTTTTTGTAATCCTTTATCAAATAGGTCATCACCTTCTCTAATATTTTTAAATGTCTCTACTCTCAGCAGATTTGGTTCAGTAACTCCATCATTAACCAGTGATATAAAGTATATCTCGGCATTACCCCTGAAGATGCCTTCTGATTTATCTTTTATAACAAGTTTATTCATTCTAATGGCAACCGTATTAATATCATTGAGCAGTTCAGGAGAAATTTTAGGAACAAGTTTTTCAGAGACAGATTTTGGCAATATTAATTCAATGACATTTTTAACAAATCGCCTGAACGTGCCAATGCAAGCCGGTTTATCTTTCTTTGCCGGTATTGCTATTGGTATTGACGGATCTTTTAAGACGGTCATAACTTCAGGCGGTATTTTTTCTCCTTCGAGAAGTTTTTCAAAGTGTTTAATGCGGTTATCGATTTCTTTTTGAGAGAGTGTTTTGAGTTTGCCTGATGTAAATTGGACTGAATCTTTTGAGGGCTGGTTTAGCGACAAATGGGCTTTGTGCTGTGGTTTTTGAAGCTCTAGCGTAGTTTTTGAAGTACGCAAAGAAACGTTATTGATCATTTTATTATTCTCCCCCACCAAATAGCGCAGCATTCTGGCTATTATATTTTCTCATCCTGTTTTATTGACTGATATTTTAATGATACTACTAACTTAGATAAGTATTATAACAAAAATAATTTTTTAAACACATATCTTTTTGAATTATAACTGGAACCTCTGATTAATTAAGAACTTACTGATTCCAGCAAAAGCAGGGATTTTAAATTATTCAGAGATCTCAACTATATTATTGATGAAAAAATAATCCGGAAAAAAGATGTTTTGTTTGATTATTCTCAGCAAGTTCCCAAGCCACCCGCCCGTTGTTTCGGGTGTTTGCGGCGCCGCAAACACCCTCATAAAACAGTATTCAGTGTGCCATGACTGACAATTGAGAAATAGGGTAACTTTTTGAAAGCAAACAATTTAGTTTTACAATTTCAAATATTAGTGCGTCCAATCAATAATCTTGATATCAGGCCCCACTTTATTTATTACACTTTCTTTCATCTTTTCAAAATGTGGGCAGGCAAAGCCAATAGGATTGCCTTTACTGATGCAGGATGCAAACACAATAGCTTCTGCACCTCTGTTAAGCATTAATTGAGCTCTTGAAACGGCTCTTTTGCCGGGGCATCCTCCACAGGAAAGAAATCCGATAACTTCGACCGGCCCGGTTTCCTCAAAAGCTAATTTACCCTCACTGGCAATTTTAAAATCCGTATTGCCAGGGCATATATCTTCAGTTTGTTGACATCTTATTATTCCAACTTTCATATAAATACCTTTCAAGAATAATATAAATGTTAAGGTTTATAATCCCTCAACCCAAACTTTTTAGCTGTTAGTTTATCATTTTATTTATTATTTAATCTATAATTTTTTTATCTGCCATGATAAGCCTTATTATTTATTTTAGAAGCTAAAAGCTTTTTAATAATTATAACTCATCAAAAAAGATTTTATAATCAGAATTTCTTTAGAATGTTTCGCTTATCTGCACCCATTCGGGTTGCAATTTTATAGGGGTTTTTGACAGACTCAAAAATTGATGTCATTCCTTAATTAATCAGAGGTTACCTTAATATTTAATTGATAATATAAATAATTGTAACAATGGCACTTAATTTTATTACGCTGCCAGATTGATGGTTTTTAATATATTGAGGTTAACCACAAACAAAAAGAGGATTACAATGCCTTCTATCAATAGTATACCTGCCAATCAGCCCGTTAGTTATGGCTCAAAGAAAGATAGCAACATCAAAGGAAAAATAGCCGGTGGTGCAACAGGTTTGCTGGCAGCGCAAACAGTCAGGCCTTATCTGGCACCACGTATTCTGGCCAACCTTACCCCTACACAGCACCTTGGCAATAATATTATTCGATATCAAAATGCATTAAGGGGAGTTCTACAGGAAGCTGGCCTTAAAAACTATGTAAAAGGCAATATTGATCAATCTATCATTCAGAAATACAAACCTGAATTGGATAAAGCCCTCAGAGCTATAAAAGACAACTATAAGAAGCTGCCAAAAGGCGGAAGAGCAGTTGTTACAGTCATTCCGCTTGCTATTACGCTCGCATTAATTGCACTGGGTGCTAAAGCAGGAAGCAAAATACAATCAGCACTCAAGAAAAAAGAATAATAGTTTTGTTAATTATAAACTTAAAAGAGCTTTCACTTCTGGTGAGAGTTCTTTTTTGACACTGATACAACTCAATAACACTACCTGTAAACAGAATCACTACAATTATTAACATAAACGTGTGAATATTAAGGATAATTTCATTACTGTCTGGTTAAATTTTTTCTGAGGGTTTGGTTTTTGGGCCTGCGTGCCCAAAAACCAAACCCGACCTACCTCTTCGCTGAACCCTGTTTAATAATTTTTGCCAGTTTCTTTAATTTAACTTCCTGTAAAATTTTCTAATCCTAAACAGATATTATGACAGGTTTTATACATCTAAATAAAATCTTTTACCGGACACCAGTGATATAATTTATTAAGCATATTTGAGTTCTGAAAGCCAAAAATTATGTGCGGAATTTGTGGAATCATCGGTCAACAGGCTGAAGAAACTGTTAAAGCTATGAATCAGGCCATTCACCACCGTGGACCTGATGAAGAAGGTTATTTCTTCAATGAAAACATATCCCTTGCCAGTAAAAGACTCAGCATTATAGACCTTCAAACAGGTAGCCAGCCTGTTTATAACGAAGACAAAAGCATAGTAGTTGTTTTCAACGGCGAAATTTACAATTTTCAGTCTATAAGAGAAGAACTCTGCCGCAAGGGTCATCATTTTACCTCTAAAGGCGATACAGAGGTTATTGCTCATGCCTATGAAGAATATAACACGGATTGTTTACAAAAATTCAACGGAGACTTTGCTTTTGTACTGCATGATATAGCTAATAATATAACCTTTATTGCACGTGATCGCCTGGGTATAAGACCATTATACTATACAATGATTGACAATAAGATTATCTTTGCCTCTGAACTAAAAGCTATACTTGCTGGCAATATGCTTAAAAAGAAAATTAACTGCCAGGCTATAGATAAATACCTGACTCTCAGATATTGCTGGGGTACTGATACCTTTTTTGAAGGCGTTAAGAAGCTTCCACCGGCCAGCTATATGCTTATCAGAAACGGTAATATTACCATTCAGAAATACTGGAAAATTGATTATACACCGGTAAAATATAAAACATATCGTGACTACGTTGACCGGTTCAGAGATCTGTTTGAAGAATCCGTCAAATTGCGCATGATTTCAGATGTACCCTATGGTGCATTCCTGAGTGGCGGCCTTGATTCAAGCCTCATAGTAGCAATGATGGCCAGAAACTCGACAAGACCGGTCGAAACATATTCCATTGGCTTTGGCCACAGTATCGATGAAACCACTGAAGCCAGAGAAATGGCTGAATTCTTCGGCTGTAACCATCATGAAATCTCTGTTAAAAACCAGTCTTACGATTTAATTTCTGAAATTGTAAGATATTTCGATGAACCCCTCGGAGATGCCATTATAATACCAACCTACCTGCTAAACAAAGAAGCCGCAAAGAATCTTAAAGTGGTACTGACTGGTGAAGGTGCTGACGAAATTTTTGGAGCTTACGTCCACCAGTTTACAATGCACTATGGAGATCTTTATAGACAACTGATACCAGGCTTTATGCAGAATAATGTTATACTACCAGCCATAAAAAACGCCCCGCTTCAGCTTTTAGATAAAGTATTTCCTTATCCATCTTCTCTGGGAGAAAAAGGTAAAACTAAATTGCTCAATTACCTCAACTCTCTTGACAATCTAATAGACGGATACTTCAATATAGCAAGCGTTTTTTCTATTTCAGATAAAGAAAAATTCTACACAGAGTCCTTTTTGTTTGATATAATTCCTGAAAAAGAAAAAGAAGAATTTGCTGCATTGTCTCAATATAACAACAATTTACCTATTTTAAACCAGCTAATTGACCTGGATACAAAGTTCTGGCTTGCTGACTATACTCTTTATAAGCAAGACAGGCTGACTATGGCTAACTCAATCGAAGGAAGAATACCATACCTCGATCATAACCTGGTTGAATTTGTGGCAAGCCTTCCGGTAAGCTTCAAAATCAACGGTATTAATACAAAATACCTTCTACGAAAGGTTGCCAAAGCATACCTGCCCGGCGCAGCTGCTTTCAAAAGCAAAAAAGCATTCTATTATCCCTATCAAGACCTGTTCACAAGCGATTTCAAAGATTACCTGAAAGAGCTATTTAAACCTGACTCACGCTTAATTACAATGAACATTATTAAGCCAGAAGAACTAAAATCTCTCTCTCAAAACCCGCTTAATAAAGATCTGACAACAAGTAAACAACTTATGAGTTTGATAATACTTGAAAACTGGCTGAGGATATACTATTAAATGAATAAAATGACTGATAACACAATAGATACTGTATATAGATACTGGAATAATAATACCCTGTACTCTTTTGAGATAAAAGAAGAGCCTGGTACAAAGGAATTTTACGATGCAATAGATACCCTGCGCCGTCAGGATATAGAAAAATTTAGTATTCACCTCTGGAAATTTGATCAAATGCAGGGGAGAAAAGTACTTGATATAGGCTGTGGCCCTGGGTGGCTTGTCAGAAACTATGCTTCAAATGGTGCTGATGTTTATGCTGTCGATATAGCTAACAAAGCCATAGAACTTACTCAAAAAATGCTTGATATATTTAATCTTTCTGCTCAACTTCAGGTGGCTAATGCAGAAACATTGCCTTTTGAAGATAATACATTTGATTTTGTTTCCTCCAGTGGCGTATTGCATCATACACCTGATATGCAAAAGGCTGTTGATGAAGCTTTTAGAGTGTTAAAGCCTGGCTGCGAAGCTGTTATATCTGTATACTATAAAAACATATTACTGAATAAAGCTCTTTTCCCTTTTGTTTTAAGTATGTTCAGGTTGCTAAAACCTGATCTGCCAGGCAGAACCCGGATGTTTGACGCTAAAAATCCTGATGATTTTATCAGAATGTATGATGGTGAAGATAACCCTGTGGGCTACGGTTTGACCCTTTCTGAATGCAAAAAAATGTTTTCTAACTTTGAAATTAAAGGGTATGAGGTTCACTTTTTCCCGAAACGCTTTTTTACACAGTTTAAAAGCATACCTGATTTTGTTCATAAGCTTCTAGACAGGCATTTCGGTACTATGATTTATTTAAAATTAAGGAAACCACAAAATGACTAACTATTTACTTGATGTAAGTATAGTTTTGCCAACCTATAATGAAGAACTGGCACTGCCTTCTGTCCTTGAAGATATAAGAAAAGCTATGTCTGAAACTTCTTATAGCTATGAAATACTAGTTATTGATGATGCTTCAACAGATAAAACAGCAGAAATAGCAAAAGAGCTGGCCGACAGGGTTATTAAAAGAACAGAAAATGGAGGGGCAGGAGCAGCCAGAAAAACCGGTATTGCCAATGCTAACGGCAAAATAATTGTTATGCTGGATGCTGATGGCACTTATAATCCTTATGATATACCTGCTATGCTGAAGCTTTTCCCTGCTTATGATCAGGTTAATGGGGCACGTGATTCAGAACAGGGTACTATTAAGCTTTTACGGGTTCCAGCAAAGTGGTTTATAAGAAAAGTTGCTTCAGTTATGACCTTAAAAGATATTCCAGATCTGAATACAGGGCTTAAAGCCTTCAAGCGAGATAAAATGTTGCGCTTTTTGTGGTTGATACCGGATGGTTTTTCCTGTGTAACCAGCATGACTCTTGCGTTTTTGTGCAACGGACTTTATGTAACCTGGGTACCTACTAAGTATTTCAAACGCATTGGCAAGTCAAAGTTTCATCCTATCAGAGATACTTACAGATATTTGCTTACAGTAATAAGAATCGTAATGTATTTCAACCCGCTGGCAGTATTTTTACCCCTCAGTATCTTTATTTTGATTATCGGAGTTATTAAATCACTTTATGACGTTTTCATTGCTGATGTAAATATGATGCAGCAGTCAGACATCATAATCATTGTAACAGGCCTTCTGGTAGGTGTCGTAGGGCTTATTGCTGACCTTATTGTTGCCCAGGCAAGATCAAATACAATTGATGAAACTATTTTTAAAGATGAGACAGAAAGTAAATAATGGAAAACAAATTAGCTACATATAGCCTTAAATACTCAAAAAGAGTCTTATCACTTTTAGATAAAGGCGAATATAAACCAACTTATGGATGCTTTGATAGAAACTACTGGCATTACAAAACAGTTACTGATTTTCCGTCATCTATTTTTCAGCAGCTAACACTGTATATAGCTCACCTGTATGGAACAAACCTCACAGGAAACTGCTATTATAAACAGAAAGAATTACTTGAGCTCTGCCTGTCAGGGATTAACTTCTGGGTAAAAATACAAAACAAAGACGGCAGCTTTAATGAATGGTATCCTAATGAGCATAGTCACGTCGCAACAGCCTTTACCCTCTATGGAATAACAGAAAGCCTTCTCATCATAAGAAACGAACTGGATAAAAAGACCCTTGAATCTTTCTATGAGCCTATCTTGAAAGCCTGCCGCTGGCTGGCAAAAAACCCTGATAAAATTGTCTTAAACCACACAGCAGGGGCACTTATGTCATTTTATAATGCTTGCCTGCTTACCTCTGAAAACGAATTGATGCAATACATTGATGATCAAATACAAATATTAAAAGAAAATCAATCACAGGAAGGATGGTTCAGCGAGTACTACGGCGCAGACATAGGATACACATCTGTCAGTATCGACTATCTGGCAAAATATTACGATAAAAGTGGAGACGAAAGAGCATACCACATGCTTGAAAAGGCTATCAGCTTTCTGGCTTTCTTTATGCACCCGGATGGATCAAGCGGCGGAGAATACGGAAACAGAAATACCAAGTATGTCATGCCGGCAGGTATTCATATACTGTCTAAATACTTCGATGAGGCCCGTTATATTCTGGATAAATTCTATTATGGCCTGGAAAAAGGTACTCAGATTGATCTTGAAACTATCGATGATAGGTATTTTGCCTTCTTCTTTGCAACCAACTATCTCGAAGCAGCTATACAATTTGAAAAATTAGAACCTGAAAACTTCCAATATAACAAAAATAAATACAAATATTTCTCTCAAATCTTCCCGCAGGCAGGCATAATCGTCAAAAATACACCACGTTACTATTTTGTTTGTAACTTTAGAAAAGGTGGTGTTATAAAACTATTCAGCCAGGATGGTAGATTGCTTTATGCAGATAGCAGCTATTACGTCAAATTTAAAAACCAGAAACTATCTTCATCACAGAAGTTATCAACCAAACTGGAATATTATATAGACAATTCTTCTGAATATGACATTGAAATCAAGTTTGAATCTCCGTTTATTTGGGTAAACACTTCTTTACCACTGACAAAAATACTGATACCCTTCAGGATATTTAATTATACCTTTGGTTATATTAACGCACTGATGAACCTGTTTAATAAAAACCTGAAAAAGTTTATGATTGTAGAACCGAAACCAGCACCATTAAAGGTTAAACGTAATATCTCTATTAAAAACAACAAATTAAAGATAGATGATGCCGTCAGCAAAAGTACAAAGCTTGAAGTTGAAAGCATTAACCTGCCTTCTGCCAAAGCAAACCTTCATGTACCTTCTTCAAGGTATGCATTGAATTATGATACTAAAGAATTTCTGGGTATTGACCCGGTTTGTGTTAAGGAAATCAACACTGTAAACGTCACATGCATCAGTACACAGATTGAAATAACAGGTGATACAAAAGAAAATGAAAGCAGTAGTAATAATTCCACCCAGCAAGCACAGTAAAAACGTTGCAAGAGACCTTGTATATGGTTGCTGGTGTAAGGGTAAAAGAATAGCAGGTATACAGTTTCCACCTGTATCACAGCTTATAGTTGTAACAACCTTAATTAAATATGGGCACTACTGCGACCTTCTGGATGCTGCCGCTCTGCAACTATCTTTTGAAGAGACAGTTGAAAAAGCAAAAGACTATCATTTTGTTATTATGCTTACTTCTACTATGACAGTTAATGAAGATGCTTCTTTATTAATGGAAATAAAAGATAAGAACCCTGATGTTAAAACAATAGTATATGGTTCACATCCTACCTTTATGCCTAAATATACACTTAGCAAGGATGGTATTGATTTCATTGTCAGAAGAGAACCTGAATTTATCATTAGAGATCTTATATCTGCACTTAAAAACCGTGATGACAGCTTTAAAGAGGTAAAAGGCATCGGTTATCAGGAAAACAATAATGATATTATTAATGAGCTTTATCCTTTCATAGAAAACCTTGACGAATTACCTATTCCTGATCGTTCTTTGCTGGTAGCTGATATCGACTATTTTAATCCTGTTGTTAAGCGTGTTCCATTTACAACAATGTTTACGTCAAGAGGATGTCCCGGTAGATGCACTTATTGCACATCGCCGCCTTTTTACGGAAAGACATACCGGGCAAGGTCAGCTGAAAGCGTTTTAGAAGAACTTGAAATAGTATCAAACATGGGTTATAAAGAGGTCTTCTTCAGGGATGAGATGTTTACAGCTGACAGAGATAGGGTTATAAAAGTTTGTGAAGGCCTTTTAGAAAAAAATATCGACCTTACCTGGATAGCTTCAACAAGAGTAGGTGCTGTAGATGACGAACTAATGGTTTTAATGAAGAAAGCCGGATGCCACATGCTTAGATATGGCGTAGAATCAGGCGTACAGGAAATCTTGAATACTGTCAAAAAAGGCATTAAAATTGAACAAACAATCAAAGACTTTGAATTGACTCATAAACACAAAATTGATACACACGCCCACTGTATGCTGGGTATGCCGGGCGAAACAGAAAAGACGATCCGGCAAACACTTGATTTTGTTAAAAAAATTGACCCTACTATCATAACTTTTGGTATCTGTTCACCATATCCAGGAACTCAATTGTTTGACCTGGTAGTTGAAAAGCACCCTGAGGTTGGTGACGGGTCAGAATGTGATTTGCAAAAACTTCATACACACAGCTTTTTTAACGAGGTATACACAAATATACCTAATGATGAGCTTAATAAGTGGATAAAACGTATATACAGAGAATTTTATTTCAGGCCAGGCTATATGTTAAAGTGGTTTGGCAGAATTAAGTCAATTGATGAGTTCAGAAGAGTCAGCCTAGCAGCCGCACAGGTAATAGATTTTGCCTTCTTTTCTAAAGAATAACTATTTTTTTAGACTTTTAAGGCATTCTCGGGCTTCTTGCTCATTACTCATTTCAACGTATACGCTGCATTTGGCTGTTTTAGCCGACATAAACTCCGGGGTCAGTTCAATAGCTTTTTCCAGAGCTTCTAGAGATTCTGTAAGCATTCTCGTTTCAAATAATATAATACCCTTTAAATAAAAAACATCAGAACGGTGAGGAGCTTCTTCAATTATATTATCAAGCATTTCAAGAGAATCATTATGCTTTTGCATATAGTATAATGTTAATGCCCTGTTATACAAAGCGTCAAAATCTTTTTCATTAGCAGCTATTGCTTGATCAAAGCTATGAAGGGCCGCAGGAAAATTGTTATTTTTGAGGAAATTTAAACCTTTTTCATTAAGGTTTAATTCATCTTCTTCTGCTATAATAACTGAAGAACTGCCTGAATACAGAACTATAAGCAGTACTATAAAAAAGAATCTTTTTATGATACCTTTTATTGACAGCAATTTAAGCATATTTAATTGAAATAATCGCATTAAATTTCATTTCCTGTTGTTAATTAAAATTCTGATTGTCTTTATTTATAGTTATTTTAACCATCTCAGTAAACATTTTTTGTTAATATGCTTAACTTTTGTTCATATTACACAAAAAAAGGTAAAAAAAACAGTTTATTTCTTTTTAGAATTAATAAAATTAAGTGTAATTAATACAACATCTTTTTAAGTCAGAGGAAAAAAACGTTGAACAACGAAAAAAAATTTAAAATAAGAATTGAAGATATTGCCAATTATTCAACCGTTCCGTTTACTATTTTTGATGCTAAAGACAAGATATTATGCAGAAAAGGTGATTTGCTTGATTCTAAACTTCTCAGCAGGCTTTCAATGCAGGATATTTTTAAAATTGATACTACCTCAGAACCAGAGTCTGGCTTTGGTATAGTTTCAAAAATATCTAAAGAGACAACAGAATACGTTATCAGTATCACACAAGAATTACTGGAGAAAGCAGAAAAAGGAGAAGCTCCCTCCATTAATGCTTGTATGGATGCAAGAGACCGTATTTATAACGAGGTTACAGCTAATATAGAGCTTATTCAGCATATTGGTGAGCTAAGAATTTATTATGATGACTATAATTTGTCTCATGGCATCAATGTATCTACTTTAAGCACAGCCATTGGCATTAAGCTTGGTCTTGAAAAAGATGAATTGAAGGCTCTTGCAATGGGTGCTCTTCTTCATGATATAGGAAAAACAAAGATACCCAAGCAGCTTATTAATAAACCTGGCAAATTGACAGCTAAAGAGTTTGAGGTTGTTAAGCTTCATGCTCCACTGGGGTATAAAATCATACGTGGAGAATATTCTATCAACGGAGTAGTAGCTTCTGTCGCTCTGGATCATCATGAACGCTATGACGGAAGTGGTTATACTAAATCAAAAGAAGGAGAGATGATAAATAAGTTTGCCCAGATAGTTTCAATAGCTGATGTGTATGATGCTTCTTCTTCTAATAAGGTTTATGCCGGTGCAAACCCACCCAATCAGACTATTAAAGAAATGCTGAAATCAAATAAACACTTTAATCCAAGGGTACTTTATACACTGGTGCATATGGTGAATTACAATACAGGTTCATTAAAAGAAAAAATAGCAACATAGAGCACTGCATTAAATTTAATGTCAATAAGGGTGTTACCCTTTAATGGGTATAATTTATTTTTTCAGGCTGCATATTAATATTGTAAGGATAATTGTCATATAATATAAATATCATAAATACAAAAATTATAAATACAAAAATTAATGATACATTATTTTTATTAAGTCTATAGATATTATTTTATCTCACTGGTATCCGGTAAAAGATTTTATTTAGATGTATAAACCTTTCAGAATCACTGTTTTGGATTAGAAAATTTTACATTAATTTAAATTAAAGAAACTGGCAAAAATTATTAAACAATCAGAAAAATTTAACCAGGCAGTAATGTTCATAAATATAAAATTAAAAACCGCACTCATAAACATATTTGCAGAATATTTATTTGTTGAGTATGTTTTGTGGTTAAACTATAACAATAGCTTTATCAAGAAATTTGCCCATAGTGTCATGGCCTGCAAAGAGTAGCTTTTCCCTGTATCCTTCTATGAAACCATGGTTGATACAAATTGCATGATGTTTGTTGTAGGCAATAACAATGTCTGTCAAGCCTCTCATAGGGTCAGTATTCATTGTATAGCTTCTGTAGCCAAGCATTTCTGCACAGTGCTCAGGATATGATCCACTGTTGAAGTATTTTAGAGCAGAACTAAAATCTGAAAATTCTTTTCTTAAGAGAGAGTTTTTTACCATCGCAGCGTAGGCAAGCCAGGCATTATCTTTTGATTTACTTTCAGGGCCTTCAAAATGAGATTTTTTTTTGATCTTGTTGAGTTCATCCCGGGTTATTTCAAGCTCCGTATCATCTTTTAGTATTATATGATAGTTTCCTGAGATATCTATATTTATCTTTTTGAATATATTATCGCCATACCGGGCCTGAACTGCCTTAATTACAGCTACTACAGAGCAGTTAGAATCACTACCTTTATACCAGAATTTTGCAGGCAGTTTATCAGAGATAACACCGGGAAGCTCACCAGCTTTTGAAGGTTCAATAAATGCTTTTATATTTGCATAAAGCGTTATCAAAAAAGCATAGACAATCATAACAAAACTGTATTCCTGTGTAAGAGAGCGAAGAAGGTTAACCTGAAAGCTGATACGCCTTGAGGGGCTCATGGAGTTCATGTAGAAATCCTCGAGATTCTTGCTATTAAGGCACTTGAGAGATGCCATAAATTGCTCTTCGTTCATCAATAAGACTCATAAGTTTACAGTATTGTTTTTATCCTCTAATTTTAATAATAATCGAAATACGGCACAAAAAGTAGAGGCAAACTTTTTAGTAACACTTTAAATACATCTAACTGGTAATATTTAGCATTCTATTTTTAAGATATACGTTTACTTAACATTTTCATATACCCAAAATAGCTTATTCTAAAGTGTTCTGGTCTGCCCATAAAAACCTCTGGCCCTATTTTAAAGATACTATTAAAATATTTTTATGACGAATAATCTTGATATTGCAATGAAATATTTTAATGAAAAAGACTATGCCCGGGCTGTTGAAGCTTTCAGGGCTGTTCTTGATGAAGAACCTGCCAGTGCTTCAATATATAATAACCTCGGGGTATGTCACTATAACATGGAAAAGTTTGAGCAGGCTATTGTCTTCTATGAAAAGGCACTAGAGCTTGACAGTAACATTGGTGACATATACCTGAACCTGGGCTTTGCCTGCTATGCAATCAAAAACATTGCCAGAGCTATTGAAAACCTTGAACTGGCTGTCAGATTGTTTCCTGATAACTTTGATGCAAGGTATATCCTGGCTAAATCATATTATCAGGATACAATGGTAATTGATTCTATTGAAGAATACGAAAAGTGTATTGAACTAAAGCCAGATCATCCTGATCTTAGAGCTAACCTGGGCCTGGCATATCTCGATGTAGACCGTATTGATAGTGCTATTTTTGAACTGAATAAAGCAATAGAACTTGATAATGAAAACTTCAGACTTTATTTCATTCTGGGAGAAGCTTATATTCTTGATAACAGGATAGAAGAAGCCATTGAAAGCTTTAAAGAAACATTAAAAAGAAACCCTAACTATTATTTTGCTTACAAAAAACTGGGCCTTTTGTATCTTTCGCTAGGCAAAAACCACGAAGCCTCAGGTATGCTGACTATATATCAGGAACTAAACCCTGAACCAGATGTTGAAAAACTTCTTAATCGTCTAAAAGAAGGTGAAACCAAATAAATGGATTTTTTTACCGGTAAAAAAGATGATAACGAAAAAATTGAAGCCTCAGCAGGCGGTGAAATTTCCGTTGAGGCACTCGAAGCATATAAAAATGCTAGAAATCTGTTTAAGCAAAGAGATTTTGATAATGCAGAAAAAGAATTCAACAGAGCCATCAGGCTTAACAAAAATTATGTAGAAGCCTTTATAGCACTGGGCGAGCTTTTATATGTTAATAATCAGTATAAAAAAGCTATTGATCAGTATAAAAAAGCTACCAAAATAGCCCCTTCTTTTCTGACAGCCTATACAAATATGGCTATTGCATACAAAAAGCTCAATGACCATAAAAAAGCCCGTGAATGCTATGAAAAAGCCCTTGAATTAGAACCTGAAAATATATCTATTAAAGGAAACCTTGGCCTGGCCCACCTTGCACTTGAAGAATATGACGAAGCAGAAGAATTATTAACTCAGGCACTCAAAGCCCGGCCTGACAGCCCTATAGCAAACTATAATCTCGGGCTGGTATATTATCGCAAAAAACGCTATGATAGCGCAGTTGCTTATCTGGAAAATGCCATCAAACTTAAAGAAGACTATGCCCAGGCATATAAAGATCTTGGCAACATCTTCTTCGTTAGAGGTATGTACACTAAATCAATTGACTATTACTTTAAAGCAGTAGAATATGATCCTGGTTATGCTGATGGATACAATAATCTGGGCAATGCCTATAATAATATTGAACGATACGAAGAAGCTGAAAAATATTTCAGAATAGCTATAAACCTGAATCCAGAGATACCTGAACCACACTATGGGCTGGCTACCGTTTTAGAAACAAAAGAATTGTTTGCCAGTGCCATAGATGAGTATAAATTATATTTGAAATACAAGAAAAACCCTGAAGACAGAAAAACAGTTCAGGAAAAAATCAAAACACTCAAGCCGCTAGCAGAACATAAGGGTGAATTATAAATGAATGACAAAATAATACTCGGGTTAACATCGGCAATAAGCTTTATGACAGGTGTATTAATAACATCATTGTTGTTTATGATGACCAGCCACATTTCTTCTGATTCAACAAGTGTCAAAAAGGCACTCAAGCTAAGCCAAAAAGCAGTCGAAATGCAAAAAAATAAAAACTATGATGAAGCACTGAAGTTTTATAAAAAATCTGCTGAGCTTAACCCGGGGCTTGCCAGCACACATTATGCCCTGGGCTATCTCTATGCACAAAAAAGAGAATATGAAAAAGCCATGAAGGCCTACAATACAGCACTTATGATATCACCAAACTATGCTAACCCCAGCTATGGACTGGCCAGAATATATTATGAAAAAGGTCTCTATGACAGAGCTATTGAAGAATATAAAAAATACCTTGACATTTCACCACTTGATAGCGGCGCATACAACAACCTTGGCCTTGCTTATCTCAAAAAAGGAGAAAATGAAGAGGCAATGGATTCTTTTATTAAAGCCATAAAACTTGATAAGAGCAATGCCAATGCCTATAATAACCTTGGTATGATCTATTATAAAATGGGTATGTTTGAAGATGCCCTTCTACAGTATCGAAGAGCTCTGTCAATTGTGCCAGCTTTCGCACAGGCACACACAAACACAGGTATTGTAAGGTTTCAGATGGGTCTCTTTAGAGAGGCCAGCGAAGACTTTGAGGCAGCACTGAAATCTAAAAAAGGCTATGCCGAACCCCACAAATACCTTGCTAAAATAAATATGGTATTTGGTAATTATGAAAGTGCACTTGAAAACCTGAATTTATACCTGTCTAAAGCTCCTGATGCCAGTGATATAAACGATATAGTCGAAGAAATTAACCAGATTAAAGACAAATTAGATCAAATTAAGCTTGCCGAAAAAGCAAGAGAAGAAGCCCTGAAAGCAAAAGAAACTACCGGCGGCTAAAATGCTTTATTCAATAACATCAGGGCAATTTTTCTGGTAAATTAACAGCCCATACTGCATTGTGTAGGGATGCTGAATCTGATAACCTCCGCTGGTGTTGCAAAGCCGATAGTGATCTCTGATCCAGTCAAAAACTGGCTGGTTATAGCTGATACCCCAGTATCGATACTTATAGTCACTGCCCGAGCGATTGCTTATTGCAATAAGCTTTACATCCTTTTCTTTAAGGCTATTGATGAAATATTCTTCCATTTCAGAGGTGGGAAGTCTTACTGGCAGAGTATCATAGAATATTGCTGGAGGAATTCGGTTGGAAAGATAATATATAAGCGTTTCTTCTGGCATGATTGCAATATAATCACCTTCAGAAGTGTGTGTTTTGATGTATGAAAGCAACTTGCTGAGTGGTATACCGGTGTTTTGATCGGTATAGATAGAACCTTTTTCTGTCGATAAAAGAACATTTTTCATAGAGTATTGCAGGTAATGATAGTTAAAAAGAACTAAAAGGAGTAATGTAATCATAGAAGAATACCAGTAGAAAGCAAAATTAGGATGCTTTTGTGTTTTATTAGCCACCATCACAGGCAAATTCAGCCCAAAGTAAAATAAAACTATTACACTTAAAGGAGCATAATATACAGCATACCCGGCAAAGTTAAAATTTAAAAAGCACCTGAGAGAAATCAAGACAGTATAAACAGACAGGATAAAAATAACCATACTCTTATGCTCTGGAATAGCCTTAAACCTGAACCATCTCACTAAATAAGCAATGATAATACCTGTAAACAAAAGCGGTATAAATAAAAGAAAGTGAATCTTAGCAGTAAAAAGCATTCTGGTTATTTCCGGCATTTCAAAATACAGGTATAAAAGAATTGCAACTGCAATTATAGCTGCAACATAATAAGTAGTACTTTTAAGGCCATTAAAAAGACAGATTGTTGTTACTATACAGGCAATAGCAATAGATGCCAGCATTAGAAATACATTTAAAGGCATAGCAGAAAGCACATTAGAAAGGCTTTTAAGACCTGTTAAATAGAGCATAAAGCTTTTTGTAGCAGGTGCACTGAATGTAATCTGGGTATAAGTGTAGTATTCATAAATATTATGCCACCCTGATTGCACTAAAAGTATTGTTGATACTATAACAGGTATAATTGAAACGGATGCTATTATTATAAACAAAACTTTACGAGGAAGATTCTGTTTGTTAAACTTTAAAAAGCAAAGATAAAGGACGAGCATTACGGTTATAGCTGTTGCAAATTCAACTTTAGTAATAATTACCATCCCTGAAACAATGCACAGAGAATATAAATAGCTCTGTCTTTCTGTTTTAAGGTGACAGATAAGCAGGTATATAAACAGAGTGCTTAAAAAGGTTCCTGTCAGTGCTGAATAACTATAAGGAAATATGTAATTAAATATACCGGGTTGAAAACAGAATAATACGATGCAGCATACAGTTATAAGCGAGGCAATAGCAGGCTTGAATAATTCCCTTGCTATTATGTAAACTAAAAATAGGGTAAGCAGGGTTACTGTTATCCCCAAAAGATAAGCAGTATTCAGGTTAATACCAAAAATTAAAAAGGCCAGGGCAAGCATTAGAGGGGCAAGTGGACCGTATACATAATAAATATCACTATAAAGTCTTTTGCCCATCAAGATCTGTTCTGCTACAAAAACATCTCTACCGCAATCGACAACCACAGAGCCCCATTTTTGCCAGGTTATAATGACAAGCAAAGCGAATACAGCCAGCCATAGCAGAGTTGCAGGTATATCTTCTTTTGTGAGCCTGGTTTTGAAGGCTGCTATCATTGTTCAATCCTGTGTTTTGTTCTGTCAACATTATACCCGGAAAAAAGGCATGGCAAAAATCATCCCCCAAAAAGTTTAACTTCAGGGCAATAAAGATAAATACCACCAAGGGGGTAGGCAATTACATCTGCATAGGTATACAAATTTGACTGCAAAAGCACCATAATATAATTGATTCCAACTCTTCAGTCCAACTAATTTCCACTCCTAGTAAGTAACCCCCTCTGTTGACCCTGGCAGAGGCTTTTTTTTGTTTATTTTTCCTGGATAAAAACAGTTTTGAGCTATAATTAACGTCATAAGTAATCAGATTTCAGAAAAACACCCTGGAGACTTTTAGAATTGTTTAATTTTTTATGTCGTTTAGTATATTTCGGATAGTTGATTCATTTTTAAAGAATTTTAATCTAAAATGTTTATTATAGAAGGATTACAGGATCTAATATTCAGCAAAACTACCGGAGCGAACTAAATTCGCTCCGGTGAGAGTCGTTATTTGATACTGCACAAGGCTATCTAAAGAATCAAGGAGTCCCAAAGTGCTGCACATCGGCTTTTTGGCCCACTCCCTGTTTTTGCTGGAATCAGTAATTTCTTAATTAATCAGAGGTTCCATAGGTATAAAAGTATACAGTGGCAATTGTTAATTTTTGTAAACGTAGATTTTTTTATGGCCCGGTTTCTCTTTGCCCTGTTATATAAGGGTTTCAGCCTGCCTGCGTAGTAATACGTATTAATTATACGTACCGTTACAGGCAATTTCTTTCGGGATATATACTTTATATATATAGATGATATAAAACAAGAGATTTTTTCAGTCACAATCACACAAGAAGATAAAAGGAGATAGTCATGGGTTTAGCAGCCAGCCAAGCAAGATTTTTAGTTTTAACAGCCAGAAAATCAGACGTTGAAATGCAGGGACAAAGAATTAACCAGGAAAGGCTTAAAATAGCCAACGCTGTCGGCATGCTTTTCAATGCTCAGACCAACCTCGATCCTGATTCACAGGATGCAGCAACTCTTCAAACAAGAGTAGAAGCACTTCAGCAGATTGATAAGGCTCTAGAGCTTCAGTTAAGAAGGGTTGATACACAGCAACAAGCTCTCCAGACAGAAATTTCAGCAGTGCAGAAAGTTATTGACAAAAACATTGATATGTCCTTCAAGACTTTCGCATAGATTTAGAAAGAGTAATCGATTTTACGGGTTTACGAGATGGGCCGCAAAAGCGGCCTTTATTTTTGCTGTTTTATAATTTTTGCCAGTTTCTTTAATTTAACTTCCTGTAAAATTTTCTAATCCAAAACAGTTATTCTGACAGGTTTTATACATCTAAATAAAATCTTTTACCGAAAACCAGTGATTTTAGGTCTGAAATAGTCTTATTGTTAATGGAATCTCTGACATCACTTTCTTGCATCTGAGATTTTTTAAGTTATTCACAGCTCCTGATGAACAACAAGGCGTTGCTTACTAAAAAAATTTTTATTAAATATAGTAAAAAAATTCTGTGTTTTCCTGTATAATTAATTTAATAGCAGTTTAATACAGACAGGATCCTATGAGAGAACAATATTTTCACGAAAACCAGCAACCAGGGCTAAGAATATATCTTGGTGCTACCAGCATTGATGAAATAAGATCTGTTTTACAGGAAATAGCTGAGAAAACAGGTTTTCAATTGAAGCTTGTTTTTTCTGATACTTCACAAAACAAGATACCCTTTAACGTAAATCCTGATAAACTGGATAAAGACAACAATACGGGGCTTTTAACCTATGAAGGATTGTTCTTAAGCACCAACCTTGAACCTGTATTATCTGATGCCCTGCACCGTAATGTCATTTCATACGAAGAGTATCATGCCCATATTGATGATGGTTATAAGCTTATAGATCTTTTTATTCCTGAAGATTATAATATGGTGTATCCTCATAACTTTGTTTTTGAAAAACTGGCACTGGTAGATGCTCAAGAGCATTCTATTATGGTTATATATGCTAATAATCCTGATTATGACCTGGTTTGCGGCCTTGCGCTTGAAGCCGGGCGTGGCAATGAAATTTTTGAGTATCCGATGATGGGTAGTGTTTATCTTATGGCTCCTGACAGGTTTCATTATTCTAAACCACCTGAAAATAAGGTTAATGGTTTTGAAGTCTGGTTAAAGCTTAAGCAGGAAGGCCGTGAAGCTGAATTTGAAGAATGGTTTGAAAAACAATATGGTCAGGTTTATTAGGGTGTATAGTGAACGCATAATTTAATACCTCTTAAATTAAGAAATAAGAGCTTGTTTTTTCTAAATGTGCTTCAAATGCATTTATTATAGCTTTGATCATTTTATTTAATTTGCTATTCAAGGTAACCTCCAGGTAGAAGGATGGTGTTACCGTAACGGTTTTCAAGGTTATCCCAGGTTTTTTTGAGGTTTTCTTTTCTGGTACGTTCTTCAGGGCTTTCAAAAAGTGATAACTGTTCTTCTGAAGCCTCTGTCAGATTGGACAGATATACTCCGGAGCTTCTGTAAATGATATCTGCAATAAAAATCTCATCAAAAAGCCTGTTTGTAGCATTAAAGATGTCAAATTCCCAGTCAGTTGGTTTTAGCAAAGCACTGCTGGCAGAAACTACTCTGAAATCTTTTGTACGTAGCATAATTCCTGTAATTTCTGCTTTCATGTTCACTCTTCTTAGTTTTTTACAGGCCCTATGAGTATGAAAATGTATTGAGCTTCGTATAAAAAGCTGGTCAGAAGTAAAGGTTGCAAACGAACATGTTTTCTGTATAGATTTAGGCAACTCTGCTTTTTCTGTTACCTGATAAACACTTTCTCCGGTCAATTCATATTTTAACTCAAGCCCTTTCTTGCCCAGCATTTTTTTGATCCATTTGTTATGCTGTAATGTAAACTGATATGCTGTATAAATACCATATTTATTAAGAAGTGCAACACTATTCACACCCATCCCCCAGATGTCTATCAGCTCTGTCTGCTGTAGCTCTTTAGTAACACTTCTTAAACCTATTAGGTAATAGCCATGAGACTTCTTGGCCCTTTCAGTTGCCAGCTTGGAAAGTGTTTTAGAAAGACTTACACCTACTGATACAGGAATACCAACCTTTTCTTTAACAGCATTTCTTATATCTTTAGCTATTTCTATGTAAGACTTTTTATAAACTCTTCTTAATCCTGTTAGATCGATAAAAGCTTCATCTATAGAATATACTTCTACTATCGGGCTGAACTCTTTAAGAATAGTCATTACCCGGTTTGAAATATCACCATAGATACCCAGTCTTCCTGAAATATAATATGCTTCAGGAAATAGCTTTCTAGCCTCAAAAACAGGCATACCCATTTTTATACCCATATTTTTAGCTTCTCTGGTACGTGCAACAATGCATCCATCGTTATTACTCATTACACAAACAGGCTTGCCTTTTAAAGAAGGGTTCAAAAGCTGCTCACAGGAGGCATAAAATGAGTCACAATCAACAAGAGCAATAGCTCTTCCGGTTAATGGGTTCATATTGTTTCCTTTTTGATGATTTTATCAGATTCTGTAACGTCAAAGTTCTTTTTGTTAATTATTTATATCCCTAAAAAAGATAGACCCCGGGGTTTTTGCGGGACCTCCAGGGCTAACGGTAAAGTAACTTGGACCTTTACCAGAGTAACGGGTGAGTTTCGGATTCGTGAAGTGGCACATAGTGTTTTTTGTCGTTGTAATTCCTCATCCAATCAGGTTTTTATCTTGCGTACAAGCCCTGTAACCACACCAAATATTTCTATTTCGTCCCGGGCACGTATATCAGGGTAGGCAGGGTTTGCAGCTTCAAGCACAACTTCTCCTCCTATTTTGCGGTATGTCTTCATTGTGAACTCTCCATCTACCACTGCTACTACTACATCTCCATTTCGGGGTTCTATGCCCTTGACTACTACTACTATATCGTCTTCATAATAACCTGCATCAACCATTGAGTCGCCAACAACACGTACTGTAAAGGTTGAGGCTGGCCTTGAAACGAGCATATCATCAAAAGATATTTTTTCTGCCAGATAATCTTCAGCAGGTGAAGGAAACCCGGCTCTGACGCCATCGTGAAAATAGTTTACTCCAAAAAGATCAGGAGAAATAAAGTATCTGTTGTTGCTCATACAGATCAGGCCTTCTTCTACCAGCTTCTGGAAATATTGCCAGACAGAGTTTTTAGACTTGAAACCAAGATCATTACTTATTTTTTCATAGCTGGGCAGAGGTTCTTTGCCATAAAAGCTTATTAACTGCTCCAGAAAGTTTTTTTGCTTTTTTGTAATCATCTTATTATCCGGGTTTTGACCTTTCAAGAAAAACTTAATTGATCGTAAAATTATTATATGAACAAATGTCCATAAATGCAACTTTTTTTGAAAAATACTTAAAAATGTTTAAAAATTATCCGGCAGAATATTATCAGCAAAACCCCTGTTTAATGCTTTTTTCAATTTAAATAATGAACCTTTATACAAAGATACATTACTTAATATTTTTTTGAATAAATAGCACAATTTCTCATTGAGGCACCTTAAAAAGATGTGGGCGGACATAAAGTTTAATCAAGCCAGCTATTTATCCAGGGGGACAGGATGGTCAATACACCAGTTGTAGGAAACCAAAGAGTTTATTACAATCCGGGTTATAACAATCAGGGTAGAGTATTTCAGAATCATAACAATCAGGTGCAGTCTCAGGTGCCATCAAGTCAGCCTGACACCTTTGTTTCACCATCTTATTTAAAGACAGATGCCGTCTATACAACATGGAAGAATCCAAATAGTGCCCCAATCAGTCAGGATGATGCGGCTCTTACAATCGTCCACTTGAATGACAATCATCGCAAGGTTAAAGGCTTAACCAAGTTTAAAACTGCCTTTCAAGAAATAGAAGCCAAAGTTAGGCAGGCAGGTGTTGGCCTTGTAAAGGTGCATTCCGGTGATTATAATGTAGGAACAGATGAGAAGAAACTGCAATTGCAGGTAGAAATGCTTAACGATCTTGGCATAGATTATGCTGCTGTAGGCAACCACGAACTGGATTATGGGCCAAAAGCCCTGGCTAAAGCACTAAAGCAGGCCAACTTTATAAGTGTATCCTCAAACCTTATTACACCAACAGGATCAGGACTTGATGAGCTCAAACAAACTGGTAAGCTTGTAAATTTAGCGACATTTGAAAGAAATGGTCATACCTATGGTGTAGTTGGCCTGGCACCGCCAGATTTAATTAAACGTCTTGACCCCAATCAGAATCTTTATGGGGTCAATGTTCTTGATGAGGCTCAAACCATCCAGAATGTACAGGAAGAAGTCGATAAACTTAAAGCCAGAGGTATTAACAAAATATTACTTGTCTCTCACGTAGGGCTTGATATAGATCAAAAAATAGCCAGACAAACTGATGGTATTGATATTATACTTGGGGGGCACTCTCATGACCTTGTTAACCCTATGGAACCTGGTGTTAGCCTGCTGTATTCCAAGTCTAATGAGCCTGTATTGATATTCCAGAATGGTAAAAATGCAAAGTATTTTGGTGTTACAGATGCCAGATTTGACCAGAACGGTATTGTTAAAGCCACTATAGCCCGCCAGGAGAAAGCAGACAGCTTTGATATTGATCATCAAATAAGGACTCTTGAAGACAAACTTCTTGGTCCCAGCCCTGTTATAGGTGTTTCAGCAGGCACATATACTTCTGATGGTGTTAAATTAAAAGAAAATGCCATAGCAAACTTTATTGCTGATGCAGTAAGAAAGAAAACAGGTGCTCAGATTGCCCTGTTCCAGAGTTTTGCTGTAAGAGATACGGTTGATAAAGGCGATATCAGAGAACGTGATATTGATGAGGTCTTGCCGTTTATTGATGCTGTTCATATACTAAAGATTACAGGTCAGGATGTCATTGAAGCCCTTAACAATGGTTCAAAGACAGTTGTCAGCAAGAATGGAAGACCGGGCATATTGCAGGTATCCGGGTTAAAGTATACTATTTCACCTGAAGGAAAAGCTGTTAATGTTATGGTAGAACAACAAGATGGCAGTTATGTTCCACTTAACCCGGCACAGGAATATACTGTAGCCTATGATCAATATCTTATAAAAGGCGCAGAAGGCTTCTCTTCACTGGCGAAGCCGATGAATGTCTTCAAAGCTCTCTATGATGATAATGCTATGATAGTGAAAGAGAATATTAAAGCCAGAAATATGCAGCCAGTAGAGATGAAAACCGAAGGCCGCATAACTATAAATGCTCAGGGGCCTGTCAAAGATGTTCCCAAAGCACTTCAAAAGGCAGAAGTACCATATTATAAGACTGCAGGCAATCAACAATCACAGCAGCCTACAAACCATCATGGCCATCCACAGAATACAGTTCCTCAGTTGGTGCCGAATGTAGCCTATAGAATGCCGCCACAGCCTATACCGTTCCCTGTTCCAGGAGGAACTCCACCTTACTATTATCCGTCAGCACCTGTTCCAATGAATTACGGGTATTATCCACAGTATAATCAAAACCCGTTTTATAATTATATGAGTGCAGCCCCGTTTTCACAAACACGCTAGAGGCTTATAGGTAAGGAAAGAGGCTAGCAGCTTACAGATGTTTTGCTGTATTACACTGTATACATAACATATGACGGTATGGAATCTATTATTTAAATCGTTTGATAGCGTTTGCCTTAAGATGCTTCTATTAACCCCTGTCGCTTAAGATCATGTTTTACCCTGTCTAACCCTGCCTGAACTATTCTCGATACACGTGAAGAAGATATTTTAAGTTCATCTGCAATTTCTCTCATCTTTTTACCTTTGAAAAATCGCATTTCTAGAACCATTTTCTCACGTGGGGGTAGTTTTGTTATGGCCTTTCTTATTGCTTTGTTTAATTCGTTAAGCTCAAGACTCTCTTCTGGCGTACTTGAATCATCTTTGATTTCCATAGGGTTTTCTGCTTCAGCCATTTCATCAACTGAGAGAATTGTTTCATATACTGCTTCTCTGATTTTAGCCTGTTGCTCTGCTGCTTCTTGCTCTGTTTGAGGTGCATCTTGTTTTTGTTTCAGGGTATACCACTTGTATCGACGTCTTAGTTCGTTTCTAATGGCCCATTTAATCGCAGTTGAAAGATATGACACATTAAACTCTGTGTCAGGATTAGAAGTAAGTATCGTATGAACTGCCAGCGCTCCAATGTTTACAAGCTCATTATAATCCACCATGTGAGAAGAAAGCCTGTTACATTCTACTCTTGCGACGGTTTCTATCAGTTCTACGTAATCATTAACTGTTTTTTGGGCCATAACAGTCTATAGTTTAAATTCAAATAAAGCACCAAATGGCGATATTACACAAATATTATTACTAATAAAATCCATTTTACTACATCTATCTAAGAAAAGAATAGATATTTTTGAAAACTTATGCATTGTTGCCAAAAATTCTGGATTTTAAAATCAGCTAAATAAGTAAAATCAGATATATTAATAATGATAACTTAATAAAAATAATTACCCACAATATAATTGCCTTTTTAAAAAAATAAAAGACAGAAAATAACGAAATATGAATAAATGTAAACATTTATATAGAGGCTAAATACCGAAAAGAAGCTCAGGAGAAGTCTTAACAAAAATTAATTAAATCAAAGTCTTAAATAGTTTTTTTTGATATCTAAATAAGCTTTAAAACCCTCTCAAGCAGAGCGTTTTTGAAAATTTGTTTTTAAAGAGCCTTATAAATAGTTCTATAGCAGAATAAAAATTTATAATGGATTCATTTATAATATTATTAGCTCTGTTTAAAGTAAAATAAACTTACCCTTAGTCAATGAATAATAGGGTTATTTAAACGGGATTTAACTATTATAATAAAACAGTGATAACAAAATTACTGCTATAATCATGCCAGAAAAACCTGAAAATAAGGACAACGGGAACATTGTAAACGTTCAAAAGGAAGGTGAGCAAGTCGCCTTCTTAGAAGATCTTATTCGCAAGACGGATAATGACAAATCTGGCATGTTTACATCTGTGCGGGCAGACGCTTTTATGGAACTGGGCCTTATTATGTTCTTTAGAAAAGAACACAATAAAGCCATAAAGTATATTGAAAAAGCCCAAAAACACTTTTCATCTTCAAAAAATATACCTCAGGTGGCTGCCTGTTTGGCTGAACTGGCATGGATATACTATAATAAGCGTTCAGATAACCTTATTAGATCGCTGACACTTTTAAACGACGCCCGCTACCTTCTTGAGCACAATGAACACAGTGAAATAAGGACAAAAATACTCCATTATTACGGGCTGATTAGTTATAGAGAAGGTAAATTTGGTGAAGCTCTTAAATACTTTAAGAAAGCATCAAGAGCAGCCTCTGAAGGTGGGCTTGAACTGGCCAAGGTGGAAGACACCCTGTCTGTACATTATTCAAGGACAGGTGATTTTCAAATAGCTATAAAATACCTGCATTCATCACTAAAGAAAAAACGAGAACTAAAGCACATAAGAGAACAATCCATTACTGAACAGCTTCTCGGCCGGCTATATTTACGCCTTGAAGATTATGACCATGCGCAGGAGTATCTTGAAGCTGCCCTCAACACTGCTAAAAACCTCGGGGGCTCAAAACGTGTATGCAGGTTGCTAACAGAGCTTGCAAAGATATATGTTTATAATAAAGAACTTAAAAAAGCTGAACAATTTTGCAAAGAATCTATTCATATAGCTGAAGAACACGAAGATAAAATGGCCTATGCTTTTGCCTGCATAGAAAATTGCCTTGTAATGTATGAATATAAAAAATATGGTGAAGTCTTTGAAATACTTAAAAATGATGTTTACCCCGTATTTAATGCGATGAGCTCTTCCAGAGGGCTTGGTTTTGCCAGAAGGGTTGAAGCCAGGTGTTTGCTGGCTACAAACGAAGAGCATAAAGCAGTAGAAGTATTTCATGAATCACTTGAACTTTTTAAAGATATAGGGTTTGCTCTTGAAGTAGCAAGAAGCCATCTGGAACTATCAAAAGCTTACAGGGCAATCAGTGAAAACCGACTGGCCCTTTCCAGTGCCAGAGAAGCACTAAGAATCGCAGAAACAGAAGGTCATAACCTGCTAATCAAAACCATTGAAGACGAATTCGAAATCATCTCAGAAGAAGAATGGTCTAAAATAATTGAAAAAAGAACCAAACACGAAAAAATGCAGGAAGAAAGCACATCCCTGCTTGATGCCCTTTCAACCTTAACTCATTCATCAACAAAAGCCGAAAAAACAGACCTTAAAGATCCGCTTATATCCTTGCTGCACGTTGGTCAGGCCATGGCAGCAGAAACAGATATTGATCGTCTGCTCATTACAATAACCGAAGAGACCAAACAGGCCCTCAATATTGATAGAGCAACCGTCTTTCTTCTGAATAAAGACACTCACGAGCTCTGGTCAATAGTTGCTTCTGGTATGGGCAAGTCAGAAATCAGATTTCCGGCACATATGGGGCTTGCAGGCCACGTTGCTATGACTGGTGAAGTTATTAACATCGAAGATGCTTACAGTGATTCTCGATTTAACAAAGATATCGATAAAAAAACTGGCTACAGAACAAGAACGGTTCTTTGTGTGCCAATGAGAAACCTTAAACACGAGATTATAGGCGTGTTTCAGGTAATTAACAAACTTGACGGAGAAATATTTACGCACGAAGATGAAGCACTTCTTATTGCTATTGCCTCATCGGCTGCTATTTCTATCGAGAATGCCCGCCTGTTTAAAGAGCAAGCCCGGTTATATCTTGATCAGAAAAAGTCATTCAACAGTTTTATTAATACACTTGCGTTTGCTATTGATGCCCGTGACAGAATTACAGCTGGTCATTCCAGTCGTGTAACAGCATATACCCTTGCTATTGGCAGGCAGATGAATCTAAATGAAACAGATTTAGAGATTTTAGAGTATGCCTCACTGCTTCACGATTTTGGCAAAATAGGCATTCAGGATCGTGTCCTCTGTAAAGAAGGTATTCTAACAGAAGAAGAATATGAAGAAATTAAACGCCACGCCTTCCTTACAAAAGACATACTTGAAAAAATGTATTTTCAGGAAAAGCTTAAAAATGTACCGTTAATAGCCTCTTCACATCACGAAAAATATGATGGTACAGGCTATTTCAGAGGGGCCAAAGGTGACGAGATTCCACTTGGCGGTCGAATTATGGCCGTAGCAGATGTTTTTGATGCCATTACATCAAAACGCCATTATCGTGATAGAATGCCAATGCTTAAGGTGCTCAATATACTGAGAAAAGATTCAAATAGCCATTTTGACCCTAAAATTGTTAATGTATTCTTTGAAATTTCTTTTGATGAAATAGTTAAAATAATTGTTTCAACAGATAATGTTGAATTAGAAGATTCAGAAATAAAGTTATTCAAGAAATACACTGTTGAAGATTTTCATGAAATACTTAAAAAAAGAGAAACCGACCTTTCAGGCGAAGATAAGCTTCTTATTCATACTTTCGAAGCACACTATGAACGGAAAAAACGTGTCCGATAAGGATTTAATCCGGTCATAATGTATTTGTTGATCAACAAATACCTGAACAATCATAATTTATTTGACCGGTTAATAACTTAAAAAGTTTTCGATTCTCAAAACCCTTGCCATGACTGGCACCTGACCTCATAAAGGGGGTAGCACCCCCTTTCGCCTGCAAAGCAGCTATCCCCCAGGGTATTGAGTGATTTCTTGTGATCTTTCTCAGCAAGTGATTGCCTGCTCGTTCAACCCATATCTTCACTTTTAAAATTTTTGAAAATCGAAAACAAAAAATCTATTGTTATAGTTATGCATTAGTCTTACTTAAGAGGTATTAAATTATGCGTTCACTATAGTCTCCGGTAAAAGAAGATGGAAATTTTCAGACAATTTAAAACCCCCATAAACAGGGGGTTTTTAACTTTGTGCAGACAATAATTGAAGTTATACTTTTATAATTAAGGGGTTGATACAATTGCACCAATGGCCTGTTGTGCTTCATCAAGGGCACTTTGAGCTGCATTTTCAAGGCTTGTTGAATCTTCTATCGCTTCTTGCGCCATAGCTGACGTAGTTATAGATTGGGTTATTAGTTCATCAACAAGAGCCTTCTGAACAAGCAGCTGGTCATTAGCCTGCAGTGTAGAACTTTGAAGAGTTGAAAGACCTGATGTCATTTGACTAATAGCCGGGTCAGATTGAGTTAGAATAGCTAATTGAGCATCTTTAGTCTGTACAATATCTGTAGTATCAACTTGTTTTGCAGTTAGAGTAAGTGATGCTGCACTTTGTTCAAGTTTGGTAAGGGTTTCATCAAGTTGATCAATATTTTCTCTATTTTTCTTAGCTCTGGCATGAAGCTTTTTAGATTCTTCATAAGCATTTCCTGCTTCTTTAAGCAGGTCAATAGCTTCATAGACAGCTTTCATGTTTTTTACAGGCTTATGCCACCAGGTTATTGCTACTATAGCTCTATTCATAATTTGCTCTATTGTATGACAATCATCAAAGAGATGCTTATCATAGAAAGCTTCTTTGATAAGGTTTTTAGCTTCTGAGGTAAGCTCTTTAGCGCTTTTTTTAGCATCTTCTGCTGCATCTTCAAGAGATTCTGTTAAAGGTTCAAGATCATTAATAGTTGTATTAAGAGCACTCGCCCTGCCCTGAACCTGGCTTAAAAGTTGATTAGCTTGTGCAAGAGCAGAATTAATATCTTCTGTTGATACACTTGATGTGTTACATGCATAGCTTTCACCTGTGTCAGGGTCTGTACAGGTTGTTTGACCTGCTTCATATTCACTTTTTAGGCTCATATATTCATTATGAGCATCAATTTGCTGTTGATTGAGTGCAAGTAAGTCATTGCCACTCATTAAATTGTCATTGGTCATTGTGATAATAGAATTATTAATACCATTGGTAAAATCAAGAGCAGCAACAAGACTTTCAGCAATACCCTCTGATGTTGCTTTTAGAAATGTAAGAATATTCAGGTGATTGCCAACGTTCATAACTTCTTCTGCCAGTTCTGCTACAGAATTTTCAAGCGCACTCAGAACGCTTTGTTCTGCAAGTGCCTTGTTCTGAAGATTATCAGCCTGTTTGGATAGTGCCTCAGCAAGGCTTCCAGCACTCTTTGATTGAGCCAGAAGATCCATAGCAGCTTTTTTTGCTGCAAGAGCTGCATCCAGCAAAGCATTTCCTGTAGTATTGGGGTCTCCGTCATTTAGTGCTGAAGCATCTTCTATTACATATGTACCACCTATACTTGAATCTCCGCCGGCAGTACCTGTTGTTTCGAGGCCAACTTCACTTCCTATCGACAAATCAGATGAAGTTTTAGAAATAAAATCAGAAGAAACCAGGTTGTTGTTAAAGTCTGTTCTTGCAGTATTGCCTGTGCCACCTCCGGCACTTGAATTACCCATGTTGGCACTTACAATAATGGGTGACCTGTCACCTTCAAACACCTGTTGAATCTGGTCACCGAAAAGAGCCACTGTGCCTATGGCAAGACAGAGAATAATAAAAGCAGTTATTGCAACTTCAGTTGTTTCTGAGCCTTGAATAGATCTTTTTTCCATCATAAAAGCAACCTCTTCTTTTTCTTGTTATGTCTGCACCCTATCTATACTTTAATCCTTATTCTTTATACCCTTTTTAGAAATTTTTTAAACAGCAATAATCTTTGAATTTACAAAGATTAACACGTTAGATAGCTCGAAAGAGTAATTTTAATACTTTTTTGGCTCTTATTTTTAGCTGATTTATAGAGTATGGAAGTCTTGCAAGCTGCTTGAACACCTGTTTATTTTATTTATATTTTTTGAAATTTTATTTAAATTGCTTTAAAGCAAGAATGCTCTTTTAAAAAGCTTTTTAGCCTTTAATAACGGTATAATGCCTGTGCTTTAACTATCCGGGATGTTGTGATAAGCCTTGCCGCACTATCTGAATTAATTGTTCTGAATGAAGTGTTTATATAATAATACCTGTAAGACTCAGGTCTTTAAAGGGATACTAAAATGTAACAAATGGTATGTTCTCTAAGAACGTGTTTCTTAAGATGTCTGTTAAATATGATTAACTGCCATAACTGCTGTTTAAAATACTTACATAGTGTCAATACTATATTATGGTTAACTTATAGAAGTTTAAAACCTATTATGCTTCTCACTGAAAATAATTCAAAAATTTAAAATATTATTTCTTTACAATTGAAGCTTTTTTGAGGGATAAGAATTATAATTAACATTGCTATAACACTTTCAGTCAGGAAGGAGAATACATATGGCAGGATGTAACAAAAAAAAGGATCAACAAACAACAATAAAATCAAAAACAAAAGTTAAAAACGAAGAGATAGAAGATCTTGAAGATCTTGAAGATCTTGAAGATGATGATTTTGAAGATGATGACTACGATGAAGATGATTATGATGACGACGATTTTGAAGATGATGACGATGACGATGAGTAAAATATTAGTTATCTTTAAGTCAACATATCTGATTAGAGGAGAATAAGATGAAAATTAAGCTGTTAATTATTTTACTGGCACTTTTTACCTGTAGTTCTTTGATGATGTCTGTTTCTGCACAGGATCTTGATGACGATTATCAGGATAACCCTGCTGTAAGCCCATTTGATGATTCTATGGAACCCGATGATTTTGATTACGAGGATGACATGGATGATGATGACTCTGATAACACAGGGATTGATGAAATAGATATGGATCAAGATGATAATTTAGAAGAAGATTCTGATATGGATCTTGATGAATAATCAATGTAACTGTACTTAGAACACATTGGCCTCTTTTAAGAGGTCTTTTTATTGACCTTTAGTCTTATTATTATAATTTAATTAGCAACTTTTTAAATTAGCAGTTTTAATAAAAATAGTATCAGGAAAATTATCAATAAATACGGAAGGGTTAGACAAAAAGGACAAAATAGCTGTCCTGAGAGAAAAACCAGGGGATCAAGATGTTTGGCATAGCTTTTTCAGGGTTTAAAACCATTGATACTGCCTGTAATCACCTTTACAGCAACAGGCAACCTGTTTTTGCTAACAATGCCCTGCCCTACTATCAATTAAAACAACCTTTAACTAAAGATACAGTCAATTTTACAGGCCCGGGTGTCAATGGCATCTCTGAAATAGATAGAATTGCTCTTAATAAAGACCTTCAACATATTAAAAAACAGGGTATCAAATATTTTCTTGATCAACGCCTGCCAAATGGACTCGTTCTTGACAGAGCTTCAAATCTTAGGGAAAAAGAAAGCATAGATGGCCCCCTTATGGCAAGTATTGCTGCTACAGGATATGGACTTAGTGCCCTTGTTATGGCAGTCGAAGAAAAGATGATACCAGAAAAAGAAGCTGCCAGAATGGTTTTAGATACTCTTAAGTTTGTTGATAAAGTAACACCAGAAATTAACGGTGGCTGGCTGGCACATTTTATGGAACCTGAAACAGGAAAAATCTATAAGGATACGGAAGTTTCAACCATTGATACAGCACTCTTCTTCTTTAACGCCTTTATTGCTGCTGAATACTTCGGAGGAGAAGTTAAACAGCAGGTCGAAAAGATGTATGACAGGATAGACTTTGATCTGGTTTTGTCAGATAGCACTAAAAAGCCAGGCGAGAAAGCTTTTAACCTTGGTTTTAAAATCAAAGACGGCAAAAGAGAAATGATACCATATGTCTGGGATGAGTATTCAGAAGGTATACTTGTTCCATTGCTGTCTCTGGGCAATAAAAATGTTTCTGAAAGGCTATGGTCAGAAGGCTGGGATCGGTCTAAAAAATGGCAAGTAGGTAAAAAATCAGGGTTTGTAAATCTTCCTCTCTTTACATACTTTTACCCCAATGGTCTTCTGAATTTAAAAGATCAGACAGACTGTAAAAATGATAATTACTGGCAGGCATTTAAAACCGCAATAGACTTTCAAAAGAGATTCTGTGAGTTTACCGGTTATCCGGTGGGTTTGTTTGGCCTGACAGCATGTGACGGCCCGGGTGGTTATTGCGTTTATTCAGCTTATGAAGATGACAAAAATGCATTCCATGATGGGACTATTGCACCACCTGCTATTCTTGCCGCCCTTCCGGTAGATGAAAAGAGCGCAATTGATGCCTATAAAATACTTAAAAATGAATTTATATTTGATGAGAAATACGGTATAAGTAATGCTTACTGCACACTAACAGGTTGGAAAAGCGATGATGCAGTTGGTATAGATATTGGCAGTATGTTATTAATGATTAATGCTTACGAAGATGGCCTGATACATAAATTATCCGATCAAAATGAAATAGTTAAAAGAATTAAAGAAAGAGCCGGCTTTAAAAAGCTTTAAATCGTTTTTAGACGGTTAGAAAATTTATATTATTCTTATGCAAAACAAATCATTTGCATCTTTTGCCCTGTCTGGGCTATCATAGATCTCAGATTATCGATAAATGAGACGTATCAAAAAGAGAAATTTAAACTATGTTCAACTATGAATTTGGAATAAGATTACAAAGAAACAAATTTTACCCGCTTGTATTGCCAAGAACTGCCACTATAGAACATGATCAGATAATCATAGTAAGAACAGAAAAAGGCGAAGAAGCAGGCAGGGCTGAATATGTTCCGCCAGCATTAAAAGAAACCTGGAATAAAGAGCTGCCAGAACCTGTTCCGATGGTAAGAATAGCTACCTCAAAAGATATGGATTCTCTAAAAGATAAAGAAGAAAAAGAACGCCTGGCTTTTATTAAATGTCTTGAACTGATAGAAAAATATAAACTGCCTATGCGGCTTGTTACATCATTGTATACCTTTGACCGCAAGAGGCTGACATTTTATTTTACTGCAAACGGTAGAGTAGATTTCAGAGAGCTTCTACGCTCTTTAACACAGGCTTTTAGGAGAACACGTATAGATCTCAGGCACATTGGCGTGAGAGATGAGACATCATTAGTAGATGGTTATGGCCTTTGCGGAAGGCAATTTTGCTGTAGCAGCTGGCTAAAACAGTTTAATACTGTTAATATAAGACTCGCCAAGGATCAGGGGCTGCCTATTAACCCTTCAAAAATTTCAGGTACCTGCGGAAGACTTATGTGCTGCCTCAATTATGAGTATCCTTCATATCTTGAGGCTGCTAAAGGCATGCCACCTATAGGATGCGGTGTTATGACACCTGATGGCATCGGAAGAGTATGTGCTTTACATTTCTTAAATTCTACAGCAGTAGTTAAACTTGAAGATGGAAGAGTAACAGAGTTCAAAAAACACGAAATAGAAATGCTTGATGAAGATGTAACAGGTATTGAAATAGATTATACAGACTATACACAACAACCTACAGATGAAGATGAAGTTATAACAGACTTATCAGAACTTGAAGATCAGGAAGGTGAATATGGCTAAGGCGATTTTATCTTATTCTGAAAGGAATAAACCTGAAGTCAAATATGGTGTTTTAGATATTGAAAAACGTGAAATAATACAGATTAATTCTCCTTTTGACCCTCAAATACTCAGTGAAAAAAGTGTTAATCTTAATGAGGTTGAGCTTTTGCCACCTGTATTGCCCGGTAAGATTGTTGCTGTTGGCCTGAATTATAAAGATCACGCAGAAGAATTTAAACAGGATCTCCCTGAAGAGCCTTTAATATTTCTTAAGCCGCCTTCAGCTATTCTGGCAACAGAAGAATTGATTAAGCTTCCCCCTGTGAGCAAAAGAGTCGATTATGAAGCAGAGCTGGTTATAGTTATAAAAGAAAGAGTAAAAGAGATTTCAGAATCTGAAGCAAGAGACTATATACTGGGTTATACCTGTGGGAATGATGTAACAGCAAGAGATCTACAAAAAAAAGACGGGCAGTGGGCCAGAGCAAAGTCTTTTGATACCTTTGCGCCTCTTGGCCCCTGGATTATACCTGCTACCTGGCTTGACCCTGATAATCTTAACATTCTGGCTAGAAAGAATGGTGAGGTGGTACAATGTTCGTCAACCAGTCAAATGATTTTTAATCCGTTTAAGCTGGTAAGCTATATCTCACATATAATGACACTCTTGCCAGGTGATATAATAATGACTGGTACACCATGCGGGGTTGGCCCTCTTACTAGAGGAGATTGCATAGAAATTGAGATCGAAAACATCGGTATACTTAGAAACTATGTTGCAGATCAATAAAGTAAGGATGTTTGTATGGAAAAAATACTTGTTGTAACGCCTTCAGAGGTTGATGAAAGAGTTAAAGATGTTCTTGAGTCTTCAGAAAACTATACTTACAGTGTCGCTAAACCTGATAAATTATCAGAAGTGCCTGAATTAAAAGGTGACGAGATATCTTTATCTCTGGTGATTGTTGATACTTCATCAGCAAAATATCAAGATGTTGTAGAGGTTTTACCTGTTTCAATACCGATTTTATTTATTATGGAAGACAGTGGTTCTGATTTATCCTGGAAAAATCTTGAATATGACGTTATTTTTAAACCTATCAATAAACAGGAGTTTGAAATCAGGCTTTCAAACCTGCTGAAAATAAAAATTTTAAAAGATGAGGTGACAAACCTCTCTATGACAGATGATCTAACAGGGCTCTATAACCGTAAATACTTGCTCAACAGGCTTGAAGAAGAGATGTCCCGTTCAAAAAGGTATGAAACGCCTATAACCCTGATGTTAATGGATATTGACTTTTTTAAAGTTGTTAATGATATGTATGGCTATGCAGTCGGAGATAAAGTTCTTAAAAAAATTGCAAGCATTCTTAAAACACATATCAGAAAAGAAGATATTGTTACAAGATATGGCGATGAAGAATTTATTATTGCCCTGCCCAATACTAATGACAGAAATGCCTATGTTCTGGCTGAAAGAATTAGAAAAGATATAAAGAGTTTCAAGTTTTTTGAAGAAGAAGAAGAACCTATGAGTGTTACAATCAGTATCGGTGTATCAACATATCCCTTCCCTCATATGGAACCGGATGTTAATACACTTGTTAGATATGCTGAGCATGCTCTTTATAACGCCAAGAAACAGGGTAAAAACAAAGTAGTATTATTTTCACAGATTAACTTTGATTTTTAAGCCCTTATTGAAAGATTATACAGGTTTAAATGCACGCAAAACGACCTCCTGATAAGGGGTCGTTTTGATTAGTATATGTAAATAATTTATTTTTGAATGTACTAAACGGCATAAAAAATTAAACAATTCTAAAAGTCGCCCTATATTTTCTGAAATCTGATTACTTTATGACTTTGATTATATATTCTGTAAAAATTTTTAAAAAAATTAAAACGATATTTAAAAATTGTAATATCCTGAAAACCCTTATGATGCCTTGAATTTATCGAATGTAATGCATAAATGCATTTAATGTGTTTGTTTCTCAAATAACTAATCGGTGTAATTATGCTATCATATATCTTGATCGAGTTAGCTTGAGAAAAATAATGGCAATATTAGTACAAAAATTCGGTGGCTCTTCTGTTGGCGACATCACTAAAATCAAAAATGTTGCAGAAATAGTCATTAGAGAAGCCAAACAAGGATATCAGGTAGTAGTTGTCGTTTCTGCCATGGGCAAAACTACAGATTATCTGGTATCACTGGCACATGAACTTACAGAAACTCCCAATCGCCGTGAAATGGATATGTTGCTATCTACAGGAGAACAGGTCTCCATAGCACTTCTTTCTATGGCTATACAAGAAAAAGGTGTGCCAGCAGTGAGTTTTAACGCTACACAGGTACAAATCATCACAGAGAAAATTCACTCAAAAGCAAGAATTCTTGATATTAAAACAGACAGAATTGTAAGCAAGTTAAATAAAGGTAATGTTGTTGTTGTTGCTGGCTTTCAGGGTGTTACTTCTGAGCAGGAAATTACAACACTCGGCAGAGGAGGTTCAGACACTTCTGCCGTTGCGCTGGCATCTGCTTTAAATGCTGAACGCTGTGATATCTATACTGATGTAGATGGAGTATTTACAGCAGACCCCAGGGTTGTGCCCGTTGCAAGAAAGCTTGAAGAAATATCTTATGTAGAAATGCTTGAACTTGCCCGTGTAGGGGCAAAGGTTTTGCATCCCCGTGCTGTTGAAATAGCTAAAAAATATAATGTTCCGCTGGCTGTCAGAAGCACATTTGTACCTGAAAGCAAAGGAACCCAGGTAATAGGAGTTGATTCTATGGAAATATATCGTCCGGTTAGTGGAGTTGCAGCAGACCTGACCCAGGTAAGACTGGCTATTCTTAAAGTGCCGGATGTACCCGGTATTGCAGCAAAGGTTTTTGGAAAACTGGCCTCAGAAAATGTCAGTGTTGATATGATTATTCAGTCTATACATACTGAAAATAACACCAATGACATTGCCTTTACAGTAGCTAAATCTGATGCTCACGATGCAATAAGAATTTTAGAAGAAATTAAAAAAGAACTCAACGCTGAACGTGTTCTTATAGATGAAGATATAGCAAAAGTTTCTATTGTAGGTGCCGGTATGATTGATAGGCCGGGCATTGCAGCAGATATGTTTGCTGCTCTTGCTGAATCCAAAATCAATATCAAGATGATAGCTACTTCAGAAATCAAGATTAGCTGTCTTGTTGAAAAAGATAAAGCCCATGATGCAGTCAGGATAATACATTCTAAGTTCCATCTTGATGATGAAAAAGATACTGCAAAGGTTATGGTAAGTTAATTTATGAAGCTTATTTCCAGAAGGGAGTTTTTAAGGGGTTCCCTGCTGGCGTTTGCTGGCCTGTATTTTCAGCATCAATTGCCTGTTATGGCAACAAATAAAATATTTAAACCTTTCAGGTTTGCCTTTTTGCCATGTTTACACCTCTCTAACTATCGTTTTGGAGACTGGACTCTCCTTAATGAAAGCCTAATCATTTTGCAGGATACAGTAAAGTTGCTTAACAGCCTGAAACTTGACTTTGTTGTCTTTGGAGGTGACCTTGTAGAAAACAGACAAAAAAATTTAGATGAACTACCTGTTTTGCTGGACGTCATTTATGAGCTTCAAATGCCATATTATGTTATTATTGGCGATCGTGAAGCAGATTTATTACCTGAATACACTAAAGAACACTTTATGGCAGAGTTTAGACGACAGGGGTTTATCAATAGAGGCCAATCTTACTGGATGCTTAATCCGGTTCAGGGGCTAGATTTGATCGGCCTGGATTCAAGCGTTAGAAATCAGATGGCAGGCCAGATAGCTCAAGATCAGCTTGAATGGCTCAATTGTCAGCTATCCTCTCCAACTAACAATTTTAAGATACTATCCATTCACCACCCTTTGCTGCCTGAAAAGGGTCTTGATTCTTTTTATACTACTGATGGCTTTGACCTTAAAAATTCTGAGGAGCTGGTAAGCATCATTGACCGCTATCAGAATGTTGACCTTGCCGTATCAGGCCACAGGCACCTTAATTATATTACTTCAAAAAACAATACCCACTATGTTAGCTGTCCTTCAATTGTAACATATCCCTGTGAATTCAGGATATTTGAGATTAATGACAGATATATAAAAATTGAAAATATTGCTATAACTTATAAACAAATTATTGATAAGGCTAAAAAACAGCTTGAAAACTCACGTTATGCACAGCAATTTTCTGATATTAAGCCAAGGAGACTATTATCACTCCATAAAGGCGACCGGCAGAATAGAGATAGAAAACTTGATATCTAGTTAGAGATAGTAATTCTGAGCCTTTTTAGAATCCATGTATCAGCTATGTTTATATATAATATATAAATACAATTTATGTATTATGAGACGCTAAAACTATATCCGGAGGCAATGAATTTATAAGTTTTTTTAAACTTAAAAAACCTTGCTATGATAAGGTTATGCCATTTTAAAAGTTTTTAACACCCGCCAGCAAAAAAAGATTTATAATATCAGGTGAGTCTTAAGGGGTATGGAAAGTGAAAGCAAAATTTAGTTTCGACGATTTAATTAAAGTAACAGGCGGTAAAGCACTTGAATGGCCTGAAGATAACAGTGTTATGTTTAGCCTGTCAACAGATACCAGATCAATATCACCAGGTGATGTGTATTTGCCACTTAAAGGAGCAAACTTTGACGGGCATGCATTTATTAAAGATGCTATTTCAAAGGGCATTTCAGGTTTTTTTCTAGAGAAAGGTTTTGCAGAAAAGGTCTGTCAGTCCCCGGGTATTTTTGTTATCGAGGTAGAAAACACCTTAACCGCTTTACTTTCTCTTGCAAGCTATCATAGAAAGAGGATGCCTGCTAAAATTATTGCTATTACTGGATCTTCAGGCAAAACAACCTCTAAAGAACTTATTAGCAGCATGCTTTCAGAGCAATTCAATGTTTTAAAGTCTTATTTGAATTATAACAATGAAATAGGGGTCTCTAAAACCCTGCTTGACCTTAATGATAGCCATGATATTGCTGTTATAGAGATGGGTATGCGTGGCCCGGGAGAAATTGACCTTCTTGCACGCTATGCACTACCTGATATTGCTGTAATTATGAATGTGGGTACCTCTCATATTGGCCTGCTGGGGAACCGTGAAAATATTGCAAAGGCTAAAACTGAGATATTAAATTATCTTCAAGAAACTGATGGGGTTGGTATCCTCTATGGAGAAGATGGCCTGCTAATGAAAACGGTCTCTGAATTTTATAAAGCTAAAAAAATCTGCTTTGGGTTTAAGAAAGACTTTGAAGTTAAAGCATATGGAGAAAACGATGTTACTTTTACTTATAAAGACAATGAATACACCTTAAACATACCTGGAGACCACAATGTTATTAATGCTACTGCTGCCATTGAAATTGGCAAACTATTTGGTATGAACCATCAGGCTATTGCAGCCGGTTTAAAAACTTACAGGCCAGTTTTTGGCCGCTGGGAAGTTTTTGAGCTTGGTAATGGTTCCAGATTAATTAATGATGCTTATAATGCAAACCCTGACTCTATGAGAGCTGCTATTAATACTGTAATTAATTCATTTAAAGGCAAAGAGGTATGGTTAATTCTGGGTGATATGCTTGAGCTTGGTACGGAAGAGGTAAAAATACACTGTGAACTTGGCAGCTGGCTAAAAGAAAAAGAAATTAATACTTTAATAACTGTCGGTAAACTGGCATCCTGTATTGCTGATCCATTAAAAGACACCAGTACAGATATATTTAATGTGAGCTCACCAGTTGAAGCAGCTGAGAAAATTCTTGACAGAAAACCACAGAATGCAATCATTCTACTGAAGGCTTCAAGAAGCATTGGCCTTGAGAAAATACTTGAAGTAATTAATATAACAGAGAAAGGAGAAAGTCATTAGTATTACATATATTATTTTAGCCTGTGTTCTGGCAATATCAATAACTATGGTTACTGTTTCTCCGTTGATTGATTTTTTGAAGTCAAAATATATCGGGCAATACATTAGAGAAGATGGCCCTCAAAATCATCATTCCAAGAAAGGAACCCCTACGATGGGTGGTGTGGCTATTCTTGGTGGCATTGTACTTACCTCAGCATTTGTATTGTTCCTTTCTTTTGGATATTCACTACAAGCAGGTATTGTTTTATTTGTGGCTCTAGCTTTTGCAGGGCTTGGCTTTCTGGATGATTACCGGAAAGTTGTAAAAAAACACAACAAAGGCGTTACTGGCTGGACAAAGCTTGCAGTACAGTTTCTGCTGGGTTTATTGCTGGCAGCTTATGTTGTATTTGATCAGGGGCGAACTACTGTATCTATTTTTGGCCTGACTGAAATTAATGCAGGTTATTTTTACCTTATTTTTGGTGCTATAGTTGTAGTTGCAAGCTCAAATGCTATCAATCTAACTGATGGTCTTGATGGGCTGGCTGCATCAACCTGTGCAATCTCTTTTCTGACATTGAGTTATTTTTTGTTTAAAACAGATCAGCTAACATTATCACTTATTTCAGCCACTATTATGGGTGGATGTATTGGTTTTATGGTATTTAATAAGTACCCTGCAAAAATATTTATGGGTGATTCGGGCAGTCTGTTGCTTGGAGGGCTCTTTGGTACACTGGGAGTACTCGGTGGGCTTGAGTTATGGTTGATACCTGTAGGCTTTATATTTGTTATTGAAACTTTATCTGTCATAATTCAGGTAATTAGTTTTAAGACTACTGGCAAAAGGCTTTTTAAGATGGCACCTTTGCACCATCATTTTGAACTTTCAGGTGAAAGAGAACCTGCGGTGGTATTAAAATTCATTATTATTCAGATACTATTCTGTATAATTTCAGTTATACTAGGTCATATGTGGTTGTTTTAAGTGAGTGAGAAATGAAAAAAAACTGGCAAGACCAAAAAGTAGTAGTGCTGGGCCTATCGAGAACAGGAGAGGCGACAGCAAATTATCTTCAGGGGCAGGGGGCGCATTGTGTAATCAGTGAAAAGCGCACAGCCAATGAAGAGGATTTTAAAAAGATTAAAAACCTTGAAATCTCTGGTATCAAGGTTGAAATGGGTGGCAATAAAGATGAAACAATACTGGAGGCAGACCTTATTGTGACTTCTCCAGGTATTCCACCGGGCAGTGAGCTGATAAAAAAGATCAGGGCTAATAACATTGAGTTGATCAGTGAGCCTGAACTGGCATACAGGGAAACCAATATCCCTTTAATAGCAGTAACAGGAACTAACGGAAAGTCAACCACGACAAGCCTTATATCTGACATATTAAAACATGCCGGTCTTAGCGCTCCAGCCTGTGGCAATATAGGTTATCCTATTATCAATGAGATAAATAGCAACCATGACTACCTGGTAGCAGAAATAAGCTCTTTTCAGCTTGAATATAGCCCGACATTCAGGCCTGAGATTGTTGTATTTCTAAACTATACACCTGATCATGTTGACTGGCATGGTAATGAAGCTGAATATCTAAGGGTTAAAACCAGCTTTATAAAAGGTGAACGCAGCCCTGTGTGGCTGGTTTTAAATGCATGTGATAAAGAGTTAATAAAGGTTTCAGCCTCAAACAATTCAAAAAAATACTGGTTTGGAAGAGAGTATGGAGAAAATTGTTGTATACTGGAAAAAAATACATTTGTCTTAAAAGAAAACCGTTCCTCTATTAAGATACTAACAGCTGATCAGGTAAAGCTTATTGGTGATCATAATTACCAGAATATAATGTCAGCTATATGTGCAACTAAAATTGCTGGTGTATCTATCGATAAAATTGCAGAAGCAGTAAGTCAATTTGATGGTATCGAGCACAGGCTTGAATATGTTACTGAAATAAATGGCATTGCCTTTTATAATGACTCTAAGGCAACTAATTGTGACTCTACAATCTGTGCACTTAAAGCTTTTAACTCTGATAAAGTAGTACTTATTGCTGGCGGCAGGGATAAAGGTACTGATCTTACTGACCTTGTGCAGGAAATTAAAAAGCATGCCTCTGCTGTAGTACTTATTGGTGAGGCAACTGAACGTTTTGAGGCAGCATTAAAAAATAATAATTATACAAATGTTTACCTAGGAGAATCGCTTGAAAGTGCTGTAGATAAAGCTTATGATCTAAAGGCAGGGCCTGTTTTGCTTTCTCCGGCCTGTGCAAGCTATGATATGTTTAAGAATTTCGAGGAAAGAGGTCATGTCTTCAAAGACATTGTCTTTAAAAAGAAGCCATAGCAAGAGTAATAATAAACTCTCTTATATACTTGGCCCGTATGATAAGTGGTTATTTAATATTATCATCATTCTTTGCGTTGTTGGTGTGGTTTGTGTCTTTTCAGCATCAGGGCCCGATGCCGTAAGAATCTATAATGACCCTTTCTATTTCTTTAAAAAACAACTATTATTTAACGTTGCCGGTATTGTAATAATGCTTGTGGTTTCCAGAATTGATTATAACTTCTGGAGAAAGATAACTATACCGTTTTCGTTGATTATTCTGGGATTAATAATAGCAACATATTTTGTTGGAGTTGAAGCTTATGGTGGTGAACGCTGGTTACGTTTTGGACCATTAACATTACAACCCTCTGAGTTTGGAAAAATTGCAGCAGTGCTACTTACCGCTGAAGCGCTGGCATTTTCACGCACCATACTTGATAAAAGGTTTATTGTCAATATGGTTATTATTGCTGTAATGGTTGTATTGATCTTAAAACAGCCAAGTCTTTCGATTGCAATGATTGTTTCAATGACTACGGTTATTATAATGTTTATGGGCGGGTTTCCGCTTCATATACTGGTACCTATTATTATTGTTGGATCTGCGGGTGTTGTTCATACCATAAAAAATACACCATACCAGCTAAATAGAATTCTTGGATGGCTTGACCCCTGGAGTGACCCGCAAAACAAGGGATATAATATTATACAAAGCTGGTATGCCTTTGGCTCTGGAGGCCTGTGGGGTGTAGGCTATGGAAATTCAAGTCAGAAACTTTTTTACCTTCCATTCAGGCATACTGACTTTATTTTTGCTATTATTGCAGAAGAATTTGGTCTGATTGGCGCTTTTATTTTGATTGCTTTATTTGTTGCTTTTATATATAGAGGAATTGCTATTTCTATAATAAGTGAAAATACATTTGGCAAATTACTTGCAATAGGCATTACTACTTCAGTGGCTCTCCAGGCCTTCATAAATATGGGAGTTGCAACTGGAGTGGTACCTCCCACGGGAGTCACATTACCGCTAATTAGCTATGGTGGATCATCCATCATTGCTACGTTGTTTATGCTGGGAGTTTTATTAAATGTTTCAAGAAAACGTATTCAGAGGATAGATAATGTTCATAAGACTGCCCAACCAGCTTGAAGAAGAATTGAGGACAATCAGAGTCCTGATAACCGGTGGTGGCACGGGTGGGCATGTGTATCCGGCTATTGCAGTGGCTGATGCTCTTCTCAAAGATTATGATATTGAACGGGTTATCTATGTAGGCTGCCCTGATAGCCTCGAAGAACGTGTAGCAGAAGAACATGAAATTGATTTTTTACCTATAAGATTAACAGGAATGCCCCGTAAGCTCTCTTTTGCATTCGTTAAATGGCTTTACAGGCTCAATAAATCAGTTATTGACGCTCTGGGATATATGATGTATACCAGGCCAGATGTAGTTCTTGGTACTGGAGGGTATGTAAGTGCCCCGTTACTATTTGCTTCTCTCTTGCTGGATTGCCCGTATGTTATTCATGAAGCAGATGCTCACCCGGGTCTTGTGAATAGAACTATGGCACCCTGGGCTGCTGGCATATCAGTAGCTTTTGAAGAGGCCAGAGAAAGGCTTGAAAACAAAAATATAAAGCTTTTTGGCAATCCGTTAAGAGAGACTATAGGAGAATTTAGCCGCAGTGAAGCTCAAATACTTCTTGAACTGGATGAAAACAAACAAACAATGCTGATTATTGGAGGTTCACAAGGTGCTCAGAAGATTAATGAGGCAATTATTGAAGCCCTGCCAGTTTTATTGAATGACTATAACTTTCAGATTATACATCAGTGCGGGCCCAAAAACTATGAAGAACTCAAAAACAATCTCTCAAGAGATATTATAGAAAACCCGTCATATTTGCTGAGAGGCTATTTTGATGATCTAGCAATACCTTTGGCCTGTGCAGATTTAGCTGTTTCTCGTGCTGGGTCTATGTCTATATCTGAACTTACAGCTTGCCTGGTTCCATCTATTCTTGTGCCATACCCGTATGCAGCTGCAGACCATCAGCGAAACAATGCACGTTCAATGCTTGAGGCAGGAGCTTCTTTGTACATTGAAAATGATGATTGTAACGCTGAAAACATACTTGAAGCGGTTAAAACGATATTTGAAACACCCGACAAACTTGATTTTATGCGTCTTGCCTGTGGCAGACTTGCCAGAAAAGATGCTACGAAAAATATTGTTAACCTGATTAAAGAGGTAGCAAAGCCCAGAACAGGCAAAGCTACGAAAAAACTGAAAGACAACTAACGAAATTTCTTTAATAGTGCTATAATCAACGTCATAAGTAATCAGATTTTAAAATATAAAGGGCGATTGTTTATTTTTTATATCGTTTAGTATAATCTAGAACAGAGATTCTGACAGGTTTTATACATCAAAATAAAAGGTCACAAGTGATAGAACTTAAATCTAGCATATTGTTACATTTGAAAACATTATATACAGTAAGTTTGCTATAGAACTTCCTGTTGTTTGCTTTAAACTGAAAATAGGTTCTATATCATTACTGTCTGGTTAAATTTTTTCTGAAGGTTTGGCCCTAGAAGGTTTATCTTTAAGTTAAAGCAAACAGGAGACAAATGCTTAGAGGTATTGTTGCCCTGCTGGTAGTCTTTTCTATTTCAGGGGTTATGAATAGTATTGCACAGGCTGAATTGCTCAGAGCCTGTGCAGTAAAAGAGGCAGATCAATTTTGCCCCAGCCTTAGCGATGAAAAACTTTCTGATTCTCAGGTGTTATTTTATGTGTATAATCACAAAGAATCTTTTGAAAAGGCGAAGAAGCTTTTTAATCAGGGGGTAAGGCTTGAAGAAAAAGGAGAATTGAGGCAGGCTAAATTTTATTATCTTAAGGCAATCAATGTTTTTCCTGAGATGGTAGAAGCTTATCTTAACCTGGGCAGTGTCTTGCTCTGTCTTAACGAGTATGATAATGCTATTTATATTACAAACAGGGCACTGAAGCTTTCATCAAACTATCGCAGTATACTTTATAACAATCTCGGGCTTGCTTATGAAGGTAAAAAAGATTTTGTAAAGGCTATTGACTATTATGAACTTTCTATTAATCTGAATCCTCAGTCGGCTATGGCACATAATAACCTTGCTACACTGTATTTAAGACTCAGGCAATATGATAAAGCAAGAGAAGAAATTAATATCGTAAAGTCTCTATCTCCTGAACTGGCTTCAAATCTTGAATTTTAACTAGGTTTCAGGGTCAGGATCTTCAATTTTAACTTCAAGAACAGCTACAGGTTTTGAGAAAGATGTATCTGCCGGCTTTCTAAAAGTAATACGGACTATTCTACTGTTATTTTCTTCAGGACTAACATCAATCTGAACATCATAATTACCTGCATCAGTGTAAACACTGCCTGCCGGTACTGGTGGAAACGACCCAGTTTCAATACTTTCATAAAAAGAGTCATCTTTTGCTTTTTCATAAAGATTATTTAGATAATTTTTGCCCAGCTCAATGACTCTGTCACGGTCATTAACCTCTTTAACGACCAGTGCTGTTGTTGTCATTCCATTGATTATAACCAGCATTATGATTCCTATGATCAAAATTAATAAAACAGCTTCGACTATTCCAAATCCACTGATAGAAGCAGACGGAGCTCTTTTATAAAGAAATTGCTTTATCCTGATGGTGTTTATGAGATTTTGTCTCAATGAAAAATACCTGTAATAAAACTACTGGATACATTGAAAAAGCATGAATGCACATTATAACTATTTTTAAGCTTGTTTTTAGTTTCTTCATCATATTATCATTATACAAAATAAATATTTTTATCGAAAGGTGCAAATGATATTTTTGCTTATGACTATATATAAACTGGTTTTGCAGGGTTTTATCTGTTAAAATTTCTTCATTAATTGATTTAGTCAGTGAAATCAGGTCTGGTATTATAAAGTATTATTGCAGTATTAATATCTCTTTCTGCTGGCAACTTGGCAAAGGCTCCATTTGAAGGCAATTGCGGATACATTATATCTAGAGGATTATTGCTGTGGCAGGTTAAACCGATTGCATGACCAAACTCATGGCTTGTTATTGACTCAATCAGATTCATAGCATTATCTTTTTTAAGCTTCATTGAGGGCATAGTACCGATGCGCAGCTTGACATCCCTTATTTTTCTCTCGTTGCCTAGCCGGCCAACCAGTGCACCCAGTAGCGATGCACCATAGCCATAATAGCCAGGTACAAAATAACCGGTATTAGATATAATATTACCTGTATGATACTGGGAAAGATTATAACCTGTTTGTGTTGTTGTGGTTCCTGTTGCACCCTCCATCTCTGGAAAATGATCCTGCCAGAGGATTATAATATCTGCCTTCTTTGCTCTGTCAACCAGCACGTAATCTATTGCACCGCCAGACTTAAGTTTCCAGATGTTAAAAGCCCGGATTGCTGCTAAACGGTAATCTGCCTGATAGGTAATGTTATCTCCTGCAGGAAGATAAATCTTTAAAGGCATGTTTTTAAATCGGATAACCCTGTCTTCATTAATATGCATAAGAGCATCAAAATAATCAGGAGCGCTTGCATCAAAAGTTATCTCTTCTTCAGGTGATACTTCTCCTTCTGTAAGCTGTTCTTGCTGTGGGTGGGCGGGCGGGGGCCCTGTTTCTTCTGAAAGATCAGATGTTGAATTATCGTTCTGCACTTCTGGAGAAAAACTATCAGACATAAGACCGGGTATATCATCATGATTTAAAGTTTTTTTGCGTTTAGATTTTTTTGTTTTATTTTCTGGAAATGATACCTCTGGCAGATCTTGCTCAGGAGGGTTGCTCATAGCAGCTTTCTGTCTTAATGCTGATAGTCTTTGGAAAATTGACCCGCTAGTTTTTTCACCAAAAAGATCAATCTCAAGGCGGTCGAGACGCTCTATTACTGACTCTTCTGCGTAAACCTGGTTGTAAAAGCCTGCCTCAAGTCTGCTTAACTGGCCTCTAATTGAGTTATCTTCAGCTATTGCTGGTGTAATACACATACAAATGAATGCAGCTGCTATTATAACAACTGTATTAATTTTCTTTAAAATATTAAAGGCTTGTTTAAGAATAATATTCATATTTTTTTTATAGTAAACCTATTGAACTAACTACTCTATTGTGCTTATAAAACGACACAATAACGTTCTCAAAAGTATAATAAATATGGTCTTTGCTGGATTTATCATCACGTTCATACTTGTTGCCGTAGGCTTTTATAACATCACTTATATTAAGGTCTTTTTGAGGTATTACATCTACTGAATTAAGCTTTTTGTTTTTAAATACAAAATATATTACCTCATAGTTTGTTGAACTGAGGCCTTCTTCAACTTTATAAATATCTATATTACCGTTTGTTTGCTTCTGAGCAACAAGGCCCGGTAAAAGCTTTTTAAAGTCTGCTTCTGTAGTACTATCAACCTTGAGACCTTCAATGCCCTCTCTGTTAAGTTTTTGCCAGGGAGGCAGAATCTCTCTAAGTTTGCTGTTGACACTGCCAAGAAGTCCAATATTAAGAACACTGCGGGTTTTTGGTGATACCGTCAAAATAATATTTTTATACTGATAGAAATTGATATTCGGGCTGGATTTATCAAGTTTATATTCATCACCAAAGATCTTCAGGGCGTCAACAAGCATGAGTTTTTGGGGGACAATGTCAATCCAGCTTAAAATATCATTCTGGAAGACCAGTTCTACCTTTTTGTAGTATGTGTCATCAAGCCCCCTGTTAATATAGTATATATCAGGAAGATAGCTTCCTGAAGGCTTTTCAGATACATAATCCGGGTAATATTGAGAAGACAGGGAGGTAGGTTTTAAATCAGGATAAATCTTTTTCAGGCTTGCCTTATCTGTAATACCTGGTATTAGCTTATCTACCTTACCGGTTTTTAGTTCTAATAATGCAGGCAGGCTAAAACCGAGATCTTTAGCATTATTTGAAATAACATTCTCTTTCCCATACTGTGTTAGTGTATAGATATTACCTTTTTTCTTATCGCAGGAAATGATAAGGTTTCCATAATCATAATAGTCAAGATACTTGCTGACCTTTGAATTTATAGCCAGTGGTGTGCCAAAAACTTCTATTATTTGATCGATAGTTATTTTGTTTGCGGGTAAATAATCAATCCATGAGAGTTTTTCTTCTTCAAAGCCCAGTTTTATAGAACTATAATAAGACTCTTTACCAGGCTGATAGTTATAAATCCTTATTGTTTCATCAGGATCTTCATAAAGTTTGATAAAAGGGTATTTATTATTAAATTCTGAAATAGTTGTTTTATTGAAAGTCAGGCCAGAGAGCTGATAGTTATTAAGCTCTTCCCAGGAAGGCAGATTTAAAAGAGAATGTTCTTTATTTGTTTCTGTTTTTGATTTAACAACAGGTTTTTTAGTGGCCCCATGTTGTGCCAGTGCTCCTGTATAAGCTGTTACTATTGCAATTATACCTGCTAAAATAGCTATAAGAACTCTTTTGCTTTTATACATATTTACCTCGAGCATTTAAATTCAATCTGCATAAATTTTATATAATATCTGACATTTATTCAATTATAGTTAACTGAACAACAAAAAACACCCTGGAGAATTTTAGAATTGTTGAATTCTTTATGTCGTTAAGTATATCATTTCTTTGCAAAGAGCAGTATAGTTTAAGCATAACAAGTATAGGGTCTCTGAATAGCCTGTATGTTATCAGATTCCAGAAATTGGTATCGTTTTTGCTGTAATCTGTAATTACGAAATTAATCAGAAATATATGTATTCTTACTAACAAAAAAAACCGTATGATATACGGTTTAAAAGGTGTCTTACAATGAGAACTATTTTAATAAGTTGAGTATTTCCTTAGAGTTGATAAAAAGCGCTTTAGAGAAGTCGTCTTCTCTTCTATCTGTTTGTCTTCTATCAGCAGCCTGCCTGCGATCCTGAGATGCTGTATCCTGGGCATTGCCGGTACGACGATCATCAAAGTTTCTTCTGTCGTTGCTTCTCTGATCTAATTTGACAAAGTTAACACCCAGTATATTCATAATCTGTTCTTCCTGACCGGCAAACTCTTTACCGAGTATAACAGGTACAGATGCAGAGCTAACAGTTTCTCTGGTAATCTCTTTTAATTCTTGCTTGCGGCTGGCAAGGTTTGAGTTGACCTCTTCAAAATCTACCTGCTTTTTAATATCCTGTGAAAGCCCCTCAGGGCCGACAGCGGTATCATGATCTATAGATTCTACCTGGCCTTGAAGCTTAAACAGTTCTGATTCATCGTATGTGCTGTTTATTTTCTTCTGTACATCCTTGATTTTGTTATCTGTTTTGCTAATTTCGTTTCTTTCAACCAGTTCTGCAAGGTTTGTCAGAAAACTTGAAAGAGAATTGATCTGGCTTATAGCATTATTATAGTTCTGTAATTCGGCTTCACTATGAGTTTTTTCAGTTGTGGCTGAGAATTCCGTACTTTCAGCACTTGCCTGCCTGTTCATTGCATTAAACTGTTCTTCTAAAGCTTTTTCTTTCTGATAATTAGAGGTTTCTGCTACCTTTTCTGCTTCTGAAGAGGCAACCTCATTTTGTTGTTTAACAGCAGAAATGTCTTTTTTCTCTGCTTTTTTAACAGCTTTAAGGATACTGTTTATCACTTTGGTTTCTCTGGCTTCATTTTGAGCTTTATCTGCTACTTCAGCAACCTGTTCTGTTTCTTTTTTGGATACATGTTCGTTTGTTATATCATTATTGGTATTCTTTTTTTCTGATTGCTGGTTATGTATTTCTTGTTTATTTGATTTGATTTCAGAGGATTTTTCAGCTTCTTTGCCAGCAATTTTTTCAGCATGATTTTTGTTGTCAGACGGTTTTTGTGACTTATTATCTTTGGAATTGCTCTTATCACTGGATTCTGGCTTTACAGAAGAGGGAGCCGGTTTGTCATTTTGTTTTGGAGTGGTTTCCTTGGTGTGATTATGTTCTTTTGGCGTATCATTAGAAGGTTTTGATTCTTTTGTAGTTGGTTTTGATTCCTGTTTAACTTGTTCTGGCTTACTGGAAGATTGATTATTTTTTGAAGATTCTTTTTTATGAGTATTTTCAGCTGTATTTGACGGATTGGTATTTTCAGGCTTACTTTTGCTATTAGTTATTTCTTTTGATTGTCCTTTGTTAGAAGCTTGATTGCTAACAGGCTTATCCTGATCTGGCTTTTCAACAGGCTTATTTTGATCTGGCTTTTCAACAGGCTTATTTTGATCTGGCTTTTCAACAGGCTTATTTTGATCGGGCTTTTCAACAGGCTTATTCTGATCTGGCTTTTCAACAGGTTTATCCTGATCTGGCTTTTCTACAGGCTTATCCTGATCGGGCTTTTCAACAGGCTTGTTTTGTTCTTCATTATTGTTTGCTTTATTTTCATTTTTAATTTTTATGTCTTCAGTATGTTCTTTATTTTCTTCAGTGTTGCTTTTACCTTCAGCACCTTTACCCTTATGGTTCTGGCCTTTTGCTTCGGAGGTTTTGTTTTCTGCTTGTTCTTTATTTTCTTCAGCTTTTTCCTCAGCTTTTTCTTTATTTACACTGGTTTTGGCTTCATTATTATCGCCTTGAGATTCGGAGGCTTTATTTTCTGCTTGTTCTTTATTATCTTCAGCTTTCTTTTCACTGGCTTTAGCTTCAGCTCCTTTGCCATTATTTTTATTGCCTTTTGTTTCAGAAGCTTTATTTTCTGATTTTTCTTTATTTTCTTCGGCTTTTTGTGTTTCTTTTTTGGGTTCAGTTTTTTTGCTTTCAGCCTCTTCTTTGGCTGCCTGTGCTTTGTTTTCGTTTTCCTGTTTTTGTGCTTCAGCTTTTTTCTTTGACTCGTTTTGCTGCTTTTCAATATCTTTTTTTATTTGATCGACTTTGAGATTTTCAATTTGCTGATTAATTTGTTGTTGTTGCATTTTAAGCAATTCCTGATTCATTTGAGAAATAGGATCTTTTTCAACTTCATTATTTGCTTTTTCTTCTTCTGCCTGTGCTTCAGAATCCATAATATCAACTGCTAAATCAGGATCATTCTTTGCTGCCTGTTCTTCTGCAAGGGCTTTAGATTCAGCATCAGGCATATTAGCCTCAATAGCTGTATCTTTCAGTGCTTCTTCACCTTCTACAATAGGTTTTCCTTCTGCATCAAGCATTGCATTTTTCAGTGCTTCTTCACCTTCTACAATAGGTTTTCCTTCTGCATCAAGCATTGCATCTTTCAGTGCTTCTTCACCTTCTACAATAGGTTTTCCTTCTGCATCAAACATTGCATCTTTCAGTGCTTCTTCACCTTCTGCAAGAGGTTTTCCTTCTGCATCAAGCATTGCATTTTTCAGTGCTTCTTCACCTTCTACAATAGGTTTTCCTTCTGCATCAAGCATTGCATTTTTCAGTGCTTCTTCACCTTCTACAATAGGTTTTCCTTCTGCATCAAGTATCTTACGGTCAAGAGCTGCATCTTTAAGTGCTTCTTCAGCTGTCTTTGTAGTGTTTCCACCAGTAGTTGTTTCACCGGTTGTTACCGGCTCTGTGAGTTCTTTATCAGGTATTCTTTCAACCTTTTCTCCCGGTCGTTCTACTTTGGTGCCAGGTTCAGTTGTTGTTTCAGATTCAGGAGCTGTTTTTGTAGTTGTTTCAGGTTCGGTAGTAGTTTCTTTTTTTGTATCTGGTGCTGTATCTTGTTTTGGTTCAGTAGTTTCGTTTTTTGGTTCAGCAGTTTCATTTTTTGGTTCAGCAGTCTCGTTTTTTGGTTCAGTAGTTTCGTTTTTAGTTTCTGAAGAATTGTCCTTTTTAGGTTCTGAAGTTTTATCCTGTTTTGATTCTGGGGGAGATTCTGTTTCTTTGTTATTTGAATTATCTTTTGATTCTGTTTTTGTTTCTTTATCAGCATTATTATTTGAATCCTGAGCTTTTTCCTGCTCATTAGCGTTTTTTTGAGCATTTTCTTCTTTTTGGCTGGCATTATCGTGAGCTTTTTCCTGAGTTTTTTCAGAATCAGGAGCTTTGTTTTTCTCATCGCCAATTTCTTTTAGATTTTCTTTTATTGATTCTTCATTGCCTTTTTTGTTTTCAATGTTTTTATCAATGTTATCTTGTTTATCTTTTGTCTTTGCAATTTTGTCTTCACGATTAAGGTTCTGATTAAGGGCATCTTCTTTGATTTCTTTCTGTTTTCTTTCTTGTTGCTCGGAAACATAAGCTATTTTAGTAGCTCTGCTGGCTTCTACTTCAGCAAGCCAGGTTTTTGTTTCGGCCTGTTTTGCTTCAGATTTTTTAACTATAGCTTCTTTGCTGGCAAATTCAGCCTGATGTTGAATGTTTAATACTTTTTCCATGGCATTGTAAGCATCAAACATTGCAAGCCATGCATCTCTTTTGGCAATGTCAGCTGTATACCTTGCCAGTTCAACACTTCTTTTAACCCAGTCTATACCCGTTAGTCTATTTTTTAAATCAGAATAACCCTGACCCAAATAGCTTTTATAGGTATTCATGAGTTTGTTTTGACAGTTATCTAGACTACCAACAAACATGAATAAATCTCTTTACTCTCTCTTATCTCTTACCTTACAGTTATCCCTTCTTATAAATATAAAAACAATCAATAGGTACGAATTGTTATATTTTGGTCATATCTGAATATAATATTTCAACAATTTCAGTGGAGATGTTTTATATACCCAAAAAGTATGTATGATGTATGTATATGAATAATAAATAAGTCATAAAATACATAACAATTGTAATTTACATTTGTAACACTTTAGCTTAACATTTGTTACAAACTATATTGGGTTTTGCAACCCGCTTGTTACTGAAAAATAACGTCATAAAGGCTTATATAGATATTGGCATAACTTTATAATGCAGCTTTGCTCTTTAAACGTGTCTTTTGTTCGGTTTTTTGCCCTGTGTAAAAGCGTATCTGGTGCTATTAATACACTCTGAATGTATAGATTATCTGCTTTGTATTGTTTGAATGGTTTATAAATTCTTGCAGAATAATAAATTTACACCGGTAAGTCCGAAATTAACAGTTCGTTGTTCTATTTATTTGTATAGTATTTTTTATGGACAGAAGCAGTATTCAGGTTTTCTCTGAAAGCTTTTCAGCGATATAGTTATCAATATGAGAAAAAATTTCTTTAAGTCTTTTCTGATCAGTAAGATAGAGGTATCCTATCAGTGCTTCAAATGCTGTTGAAAGTCTGTGTATGCTCTGGTCTCTGCGTTTAGATGATGTTAAAGATAAATTACGACCACGTCTAACTATTTCTTCTTCTTTTTCAGTTAATACAGGTTTTAGATGTTCCAGCAGTTCTACGTGGAACTGTGCCCGAACCATTGATGTAGTCAAATCGTGCAGTTTGTCAATTTTTGTCGTATAAAAAACCAGCTTTTGTCTTATATACACTTCATAGACAGCATCACCCAGGTGGGCGAGTGACTTTAGAGATAGTGAATCAACTTCACTGATATTATTCTTCAAGCTCCCAGGTAGTGGTTCCATCTTTGTTGTCTTTTACTGTAATTGTTAATTCTTTCAGGCGGTCTCTTATGGTATCTGCAAGTGCCCAGTTTTTATCTTTTCTGGCTGTTGCACGAATGTCTATAATCAGATTCATCAACCCTGAAGTCAAGTCTTCATCAGCCCGGGATGACGGTTCTTTAATGGTAAAATCAAACCCCAGTATTGCTGCCAGCTTTTCAAGAATAATAGATTCAAGTGTCATAAGGTTAAGAATATCAATATTCAGTTTTTTGCCTTCTTCAATAGAAGTTTTATTGCGTTGAACCATCGAAGCTATGCTAAACAGAATTGCCAGTGCTTTTGAGGTATTGAAATCGTTGTCCATGGCATTGATGAATTCTTTAATACGCCATATAAGTGATGTAAATTCAGACTTTGCCCATGGAGATGTAGCACACAATTCATCTGAGCAGAACATTTTAGCTATTTCAGAAAAATCATCCTTTATAGAATCAGGTATATCAGATACTACCATCTTTGATAGTATCTCACTGGCAACTTTTTCAGCGTTTTCTCTTTTGATTTGATTTTCTGTTAGCAGATATCCAGAAGACTGAAAAGCATTTTTAAGCCTTTTGATACCTTTTTTGGCTGAATCAAGGGCATCTTCTCTAAAGTCTACAGGCATTCTATAGTGATTAGTAAGTATAAACAGCCTGATTGTATTATTATCATAGTATCTGGCCAGGTCTTTAATGGTTTTAAAGTTATCCAGAGATTTAGACATTTTCTCTGAATCGACATTTACAAAGCCATTATGCATCCAATACTTAACGAATATCTTGCCGGTAAGGCATTCAGCCTGAGCTCTTTCGTTTTCGTGGTGCGGAAAAGCAAGGTCATAGCCGCCAGCGTGAATGTCGATGCTATCACCCAATAACTTAAAGATCATCGCACAGCACTCAGTATGCCAGCCAGGCCGTCCTTTACCCCACGGGCTATCCCAGGTTATCTCATCATTTGCTTCAACAGATTTCCAGAGAGCAAAGTCCAGCGGGTTTTCTTTGCGGCTATCTGTTTCAACACGGGCTCCACTCATAAGGTCTTCAAGCTTCTGGTGGCTCAATTCGCCATACTTTTTGTAGCTGGCGACTCTGAAGAAAACATCTCCGTTATTAACGTATGCATGGCCTTTTTCAATAAGTCTTTCTGTAATATTTATCATCTCCTGAATATATTCAGTGGCTTTAGGCTCGTGGTCTGGTTTTCTTACATTTATTATTTTCATGTCTTCTTCAAAAGAAGCGATATACTGATTTGCTATCTCTTCAGGGCTTGATTTAAGTTTTTTAGCCTTGTTTATAATCTTGTCATCCACGTCGGTAATGTTTCTAACGTAGGTCAGATCGTATCCTTTAAAGTGTAAATAGTTTGTTATAACATCCCATATGATGTAACATCTTGCATGGCCGAGATGTGCGTTATCATAAACAGTCGGACCACATACATAGATCTTAACTTTGTTTTCTTCGAGGGGTATAAAATCTTCTAATTGTCTTGAAAAGGTATTGTATATCTTAAGTTGAGGCATAATTTATGAAATTTCTTTAACTGGCTAACACATTTTTCATTATAGTATTGATGGATTTAAAAAATCAAAGGCTCTGATCAATATCTTTATTAAATATCAATTTAAAGACTAGTGCATAACTATAACAATCAATGCCCAACCGCTCTAAACCTTTCTTATCAGTGGAGAGGAGGTTATAACTCTTTGTTTATTATTATAATATACTATACGATATTAAAGAATTAAACAATTGCTCTCTATTTCATGAAATCTGATAGCTTATTACGTTTATTATATTGTAATTTAGAGACAAAATAATCTGAATTTCGATTTATAGCTTGATTGAGCTGCTTTTTTAGCGGGTTCCATATTTCAGGATACAATAGATATGAATTTTCATTCATGAAAAACTTTCTTATTTCAGTAGGAAATATTACTGCATCGTTGTATGTAGCTGAGATATAACGTGCCATACCGCCTCTTCCGCCAAATACGTCGTTTTCTCTGACCTTTCCGGAAATATTCTTTATATTTATCTTGTTGAGTTCTTTAAGCCAGTTGTCAATTATATAGCGGTATTTCAGGTGATTGAGCGTCATAGTACCCAGGTTAAAAGCTGGCAGATCTCTGTTTTGCCTTTCAGGATAGCTGGCATTAAAAGAATGAAAATCATATATTATGCATCCGCCATAATGTTCAATGATACTGGTAATGATGAGGTCAATGTAATCATAAAACTCTTTATATAGCTTAAGAATAGAGTTTCGTTCGATCTGTGTTAGAAGTGTTTTAAATACCTGAATATCCCAGCTGTCTTCTTTATTAAGATATATTGCCTTTTCAGCAGGTCTGTTAGTATCAAACATGTATCTTGAATAGGTTGCAAAGATAGTTACTGGCTGGCAATCAAAGAGTTCGTCTACATACAGATCTTCTTCGTAGTGTCTTTGTTGTTTTGTGATGGCCATTTTTTCTGCTATAGATTCTTCTATATAAGTTCCTGAGTGCTGACAGAGAATTATCCAGGGTATCAAACGTGTTATTTTTATTCTTGCACTGCCTCTTTGAGATAGCCCATCAATAACTTCTCCTTTATCAAGAGCACTTTGAAACTCTTCAGGACTGTATTTCTTTAAATTATTATTAAAATCAACCATATTACCCTACCATTCTCTATTTTAGCACTTTCTGTCAGTAGCAAAAAATATATTTATTGACTTTTAAATATCAGTGCATAACTTAAAAATTTTTCGATTTTCAAAACCCAGATCCCGCCTACCCTAAAGGAAGGCATGGGGTCTCTTCTTTTTGAAAAAAGAAGCAAAAACTTTTCACAACTGGCTTGCTGACTTCGTATACGTGCTTTGAAAACCCGGGCCAATCGACATGTTCAACCCATATCTTCACTTTTAAAATTTTTGAAAATCGAAAACATAAAATTTATTGTTATAGTTATGCCTTAGTCTTTTTTAATGAATGAAATTTTTTGATTTATAAATCAAAATTGAAGTAGGTAAACCGGTATATTGATTTTAAATTTATGCTAGCAGATAAAACGCTTTTCAAGCAGCAATTTTAGTTTATTGTGTTTTTTGAAAACCTTATTACAAAACGGTATTACCCGGGAATTTTCAGAAAATATCTTTCAAATAGATGTTATAAGAATATTTAACCCTGTTTGATTTTTTTCTCGTTTTGACTATATTATTAAGTGTATTTTTAATTAAATATTCTTGTGTTTACATCAGGAGGTAGAAATGAAGGTAAAAATAGTTGAAGGTTGTATTGCTTGTGGCGCTTGCGAATCAATCTGTGAAGAAGTATTTTCAGTTGAAGATACAGTAATTGTCAATGAGGCAAATATTGCCGGTAATGAGGATGCAGTAAAAGAAGCAGCTGAATCATGCCCGGTTGACGTTATTGTCATTGAAGAGTAAATACTGAAAAATATACTTTTTATCAACTGGCACTGTATATACATGGTGCCAGTTTTGTATTAGCCCAAAAATTAACAGCACATTTTTTCAGTCAGGATAATTACTGGAATCTCTGATTATTGATTTCAGCAAAAACAGGGATTGAATCTGATATCAAGCCGCAATCGACAGGCCATAAAAGTCTTTGCGAGCGAAGCGAAGGATCTATCAAATATTTATTCTGGATTGTCAAGTTGGGCTAAAAGCTATCCTCGCAATGATAATAGTTTATTGAATGCCTGAATTAGCCTTAAATAAAACTCTCACAGGAGCGAACTAAGTTCGCTCCTGTAGTTATTAGCCTCTTTAGAGCTTTTGTTTTATTCTGAGCACAGCGAAGGACCTGTTTAGGAGAGATTTTTTGGGCTTAGACCCCAGGGTGACTAATAAAAACTATATTTTTGAATCGCTCAGACTGGATCAGAGTTAGGCTTGCCGGACAGATGATTCTCATCCCTGTCAAAGTCAGGTTTATTACCCACAAAAAAAGAGCATTAACCCTTACATCACCAGTGGGGCAGTGACAGCGGATTTAAACATGCTCCTAATGAAATTATCTTCAGATTAAGATTATAAAATTTAATTCTTTCGTAAAGCTAAATCAAATATCTAGGCTTTTTCTGACTCCATTTCTTTTAAAATTGTTTCTAAATCTCTACCTTCAGCGCCATCATATTTCGCATCTTCGATTTTTCTTTCGGCCATAACTTTTTTGATGATCTTAACATCCGGCAGATCATTACCATAATATAGATGGTCTGTTCTGGTATTCTTTCTCCACACTTCGACCGGTCTGTTGTTGATATAATATTTTGACTTATCAATGATAACGTCAATAATTTCTTCTACTGACATACCATTATAAGGCTGAAGCGGATCTTCAAGGCTTTCTAGCTTGGCTTCCATTGTGTCACGTGACTTAATACGGCTATCAGGATCAGTTTGTCTCAGAGCCCATAACTTTTGAGCATTATCTTCTCCAATAATAGGTTTAAGATCTGAAATAACGTTTCTATTTGTTTTCTTTCTTGAAGAAGTTTCGGTTATAAGGTAGCCGTCAAAGAAGTTTTTAACCACCAGTGCATCTAAACGATATGAGGTTTTGAAGCTCTTGGTCTGGTCGTATCCTCTTTTGCTTAGTTGAAGGTCAAGACCGTCTACCTTGCCACCAAACTGGAATGTTAACAGGTCTTTTACGGTTAATGGCCTATTAGCATGCTCCTGTAAGTAATAGCAGCAATATTTCAGAACATCAACAGTACCTTTAACATCGTCTAACGCATCGTGAGCGCCTTCCATATTTCTGGCAAACAGATATTTATACTGTTCACTGAGCTTTTTACTGGCACCTACAAACGGGTGAATTCTCTGGATAAGGATAAATGGATCCAGTGTCAGTGCCATAGCTTTTTCGTGCTCTTTAGAAACAGCTTCAGTATTGTATCTTTGAATACTGTTGTTCAACATTGGTATATCAAAAGAGGCATTATAAGCTACGAGAAGCTGGTCTTTAAGATATCTGTTAAGAAAATCGTTGAGTACTTCTTCCATTTTGGGTTTGTCTGCTACCATCTCATCAGTAATATGGTGAACATTTGATGCACCCTCTGGTATTGGCATTTCAGGGTTTATAAACTGACTGACAGCTGTATTGCCTTTTACACCATCTTTACCGACTTTTACTGCACCCAGCTGGACTATTCTGTCTCCATCAAGGCTTTTATCAATACCTGTTGTTTCTGTGTCAAATACACAGAATTCAAGGTTAAAGTTTCCTTTTTCGTCTAATACTGGTTTATCAAGGAAAGAAGGTTTTCCAATTTCAGGATGTTTATTGATACCAATAGCTTTTAAATCAAGTAAATAATCATAATATTCTTTTAATTGACCAAATTTCGCTGTTTTATGGTATGTAGAAAGGAACTCAGGTACATTAGTTTCGTTATATCTTCTTACCCAGGTGCTATCTTTAGTTTCAGCAAGTGCCATGGCGTGATAGAAAGCAGCTATTTCAAGATCAGAGGCTTTCTCCCAGTCGAGAGGTTCTTTGCTAAGGTTATCCCAGCCAGCTTTATTCCAGTCAATATAGTTGCCATCATACAGACCAGCCCCCTGATATTCTTTTTTTACAGCTTTAACAGCTTCATCTAAATCTTTTTTTGGGTCAACATGCCATGTTGCTGGCAGCTGGTCTTTTTTGATTTGTACAGATTTATCAAAAAGTTTGTTATAAATTTGAAGTGCTTTAGGGTCTATATCCCAGTTGGCTTCTACTTCTTTGCCTGGCTTTTCAGCTTTACCTTTACCAGCAAAAGGTATTGCATAGGCCTGAAAGTTTTCCATTGAAATTTTTGCTAAATTATCTGAAGATACCTTTGGTAGCTGGTTTGCGGTGAAAGATACTGGTTTTACCAGCTGTGTTTCGGTTTTAATTGGTTTTATAAGGTTGTTGCTGCTTACTAACACTGTGTACCTCTCTTTGTTTTTTGTTTCCCCACTGAATTTAAACTACCTTATTAAAAGCTGGATTTTCAGGTTTAATAAATTGCGTTATTTTACGACCATTAAAGGGTATTAATTGTTCACCTTTTAATTCATCTTCGTCATCATCATCAACATCATCGACGTCATAACCATCAGGTACTGTTGGTGTTGAGTGAACCCAATCTTTGTCAAACTGTCTCAGGAAAGTTGCAGCCAGTTCTTTATTAGGGACAACTACAGCACATTCATGGTTTCCACGTTTATACTTTTCTTTTCTGTCTTCCAGAGTTTTAAGCAGGTTGTAATAACCAAGAAGCTTTTTGAATGATACCAGATGTTGTTCATTCATCAGCTCAAGATTATCCATATCATTCAGATCAAGCTTTTCGATATCGCTTTTCAGAAGACGTCTTCTTTCTTTAAGCAAATCGAAATTAATTTTATTCGGGCTTGTATAGATAGTTGGAAGCCCCACTTTCTTTTCCAGTTCCTGAATTCTATCTCTTTTTTCGCCTATTTTCTTGTCTAGCAAGGCGTTTGTCAGCGGATAGTCATTTCTCTGGCCTGTTTCAATATTGCTTTCAAGCCCAACAGCTGACCAGTTAGCAGAACCAATTAAAAGTTCTTCATTATCAAAGACTGCCCACTTGGTATGAAGTCTTTGAGCAATATCTTTGTTTACTTTGAACATTCTTATGGGCACACCGGCTTCTTCAAGCTGACTGATAGCTTTTCTGCAATATGGAAAGTCGTCTATAATACCGGGTGAAATAAGAATTTCTACGTCGAAAGGCCTGCCGCCATTTTGTGATTCAAGGTAACGGGAAATAATCTTGTTGACGATTTCCTTATGAGATAATACAAAAAGCTCGGCCTTAAGAGATTCTGCTGTATCAAGTCTTTGTTTGATGTATTCGCCAATAGACTCTTCACCCTGAGAGCCAACATAAGCATATTCTCTCGGGTTATTTACAAGAACCTGAATTTTAGGATCTTTAACCGGATTAACTTCAACAATGTTTAAGTCGCCTTTTTCATATCTCTCTCTGTATTCTGGCTTGTCGAATATTTTTCCAACTATGTTCATATATTCGACGTTTTCTTCTTTAATCTTTTTAGCTCTGCCGCTGTATTCTTTCTGTTCTTCTTTTGTGACAGGGCCGTTTACAAACTGGGTTTTGCCCAGACGTTGCCAGGCAAATTTCCAGTCTTGATTGAAGATTTTATCGACAATATTATCTACTTCAGAATTTTTGTATTTTGATTGAGTTTCAATGGCCACACAGGCATCGTGGTTAGCGGCAGAGTGGTTACCCCAGTTCATACCGCCAAGGATGACTTTTTTGCCATCTACGGCAAGCATTTTGACGTGCTGCAAACCTGCGCCGCCCTGGGCTGGCCTTGGATAAGGAACTACATCAATACCATTTTCTTTCAGGTATTTGATCATTTTCATATTGCCGTAATGGCGTTTATAGTTTCCTGCACCATCCTGATACCATTTATGAACGTCAAGAATTACCTGAACATTTAATTTAGGGTCATTCTTTTTCTTTTCAATAAGCTTATGAAGGATGGCCTGTTGTTCTTTCCATCCCGGTATTCTTTCTGCACCACCTGATGGCCAGAGATCTGAATCTACATCGAGGTTTTGCATTTCAAACATTTCAATTTGAATGCTGTTTTTGGCACTATCAATATATTCTACGGTTTTTTCGAAAATTTGTTTAGCATCTATTAAAGATGTTACTTTAGTTCTTCCAACATTGACGGTTACACTTGGTTCTGCTTCAACGCCTTCAATTTTTGTAAGAAGGTGTTTCATATTCAGAGCAAAGAAATCACCAATAGAAACCCCCATTTCATTGGCAACTTCAATAAAAGTTTTGGCCTGATTTAAAGGAACTCCTGGTAAATTAACAGGATCCTGGGTAGGTGAAGTAGGCACTTTTACTTTTGGTAAAGTTTCTTTACCTTTGAAGGGTATTACATTATTGTTATTTTGTAGCCCCTCATTGATCTTAAAATGTGTTATAATCCCCAAAGACATATATTCTCCCCACTTAAATTAATATAAATCTTCCAATAAAATGATATCAGGTATTTTGTAAATACAATTTGTGCAGTGTTCAGTTATACTCACTTTTCTTATCACCCCACTGATAATATTACTATTCTTTGACCATAATTTAACTAATTAAGATAATACAGAATTCAGTTATAAGTTAACTTCTGGTCTTCCCGTTGACGGTTTGTTCCCCTTTAGTCTGAAGTTCCCGAAAAAACAGAATAATAGTGTTATTTAATTGAAACACCTAAATGAAAACAGTTGATAGATGAATTAAAAAATTGCAGAAAAAATTAATAATTCGTTACACTGTCATTCTGGCTATCGGAACCTCTGATTAATTACGGAATTATTGATTCTAGCAAAAAAGACTGACACCAATATCTTGAATCTGAGAACTTTTAAGTTCTACAGAGATCTCTATCATTATTTGAAGTTAATACCGAATCGCAATCAACAGGCTATAAAACATCAGTGCATAACTTAAAAATTTTTCGTTTTTCAAAAATTTAAAAATGTATAATTACCCATACCTGATGAATGAACTAACCTGAAACCATAATTTTGAAGTTTATTAAGGTAGTTTTTGATTCTTTTTTTATAATGTTTATCAAGCGGATTATAACATTCATCAAATTCAATACATAAAATATCTATTTTTATATTGTCTTCAATAATAGAATCAATAACTTTATACTCGGCACCTTCAATATCAAGTTTTAGCAGATCTATTTTATTATGATTGTTATTTTTTAAAATATCTCTTAATCTTTTAACCTTTGCCACAAAATATTCATCGGTTTTCTGTAAATTAAGAATTGAATGTGAAACGTGCATTTGGTTTTTAGGTTGATAAAATTTTAAGTAATCTTCTTTATACCATAAGCCTATATCAAAAAAATACAAATTCTTTTTATTAGAAAAATTTTTGTTAACATAGTCTATTGATCTTGGAGTAGGGTCAAATGCATATACTTTACAGTTAAATAATTCAATAAGTCCTATATCAAAAGATATATCTTCTCCGCAACCAGCACAATAACATATAGATGATGAATTTAACCTATCTACAGGTACAACCCATCCACCATAATTAGTTCCTATCAATTTTAGATCTTTTATCGGGTAAATTCTTTTGTCGGTATATAATACTATTTACGATTTTTTTTAACATTAATTTATAGTCAACAATTAAGCACTGCCAAAAGCAAACAGGCCAAAATACCACCTGAGAATCTGCTCTCCATAAAACATTACCACCAGTGCGCCTATTACAATAGCCGGGCCAAGAGGCAGATAGGTCAGGGTTTTGCGTTGTTTGGCCTGTTGCAAGAATATATACAGACCAACACCCACGCCTATAAAGCAGGCAAGCATCAGCAGAATTAAAATAGTTCTATCTGTAACCATTGCAGAGAATACAAACGGCAATATGGCTGCTACCATAGTACCTGCAAGCGAATAGAGTGCTTTCATATCTTTTTCTTTAAACGTATGATAAAACATCACCGGAATACCAATCAATGCCTGCGCCAGAAAACTGATAACAATAATCAAAATAAGGTTTTCCCAGCCAAACCAGGACGCAAGCCCTGCACAAAGCTTGGTATCACCCATGCCAAAACCATATTTGCCCAGAAAAATCTCACTGAGTTTAGAAAGTCCTTCAAAAAACACTATGGCAATTATTATACCTACAACAGCTGAAACAAAAATGCCTGGCAGGTGTAAACTGCCGTTTTCAATTATTCCCGGTATATGAACACCGACACTTTTAGGCATCAGAGGCATTACAAAGTCTGGTCGGTCAACATGACCAAGGTTAAACAGGTTATAAATCAACCCGAACGGAACCAGCCAGACACTTGTAATGTCAAATATATAATGTTCGTAAAGATCTGTAACTGTTAATACTATCAGGGCACATATTATAAGCATCATGCCAAGTGTTTTAATTGAAAATCCAAAGCAGAAAAAGGTAAATACAAACAGAAAAGCAGTAGAAAACTCTACCAGTGGATATTGTATACTTATTTCAGCCCTGCAATTACGGCATTTACCCATCAATAGAATATAGCTCAACACCGGTATGTTGTCATAGAACCGGATAGGGTGTTTGCATTCCGGGCAATGTGACCCGGGCGAAACAATAGACTCTTCTTTTAAAAGCCGGAGCGCCACAACATTCAAAAAACTGCCTATAAAAAGGCCAAAAAGGGCTACCATAACGTAAACAAAAATACGATAACCTTCGCTGGTATGAAATAGTTCTATCATATCTAGCTAAACTCTTTTCTATTAAATGCAAACGTAGAAATCATAAGTATAACAGATGTATAAAGTATGCCATAAAGCATTGCAAAGCCAATTTGCCCGAGATTAAGTACATAATTCATACTATCGATATTATTTTTGATGTTTAATTTTGATAGATCAGGCAAAACATAATGGATAACAGTAACAACATTCAGCACCAGTGGGCTATTGGCGTATTCTGCGAGGGTCAGCATAGTAGGGTTAAAGTGACCTATGATCCATATGCATGCAGTAAAAGCCATACTCAACAGGGGTGTGCTGAAACAAGAAAACATAAGAGCAATAGCAGTTATCAGGTAAAGTTCAAACATTATAAGAACTATAGAAACAAAAGCAAGGTATATTTGCTGGGCACTAACCTGATAAAAAAGCAGCAATAGAAGGAATATAGCTGACATCAGACTGGCTATAACTGTCAGGGTAAAAGAGAGACCGAAAAATTTTCCCAGAAGAAACTCCCAGCGGTTAATAGGCTTGGTAATAATAATGTAAATAGTACGGCGGTCAATCTCTTTAAACACAAGGCTTGTGCCGATAAATATAGCCAGTATGGCGCCAAAGATATTAATGCTTGCTAATCCCAAATCAAGTATGATTTTAACATTGTTTCCAATACTCAAATGTCCTAATATTATCGATAAAAGGCACATAAAAGCAGCAAACAATAATATTACATATAAAATGCGGTCTCTTATAGTTTCTTTAAAAGTATTCAGGGCAATAGTAATAATCTTATCCATTATTTTTGTCCCCTTGAGTAATTGCTATAAGCTCCTTTTCTTCTTCATGAGCTGTGTAGTCTTTTTTATCTCTGACGATATTGACAAAATAGTCTTCAAGATTATTATATTCAGAGGTATTAAGAATATTTTCAACACTATCAGTTATGAGCATTTTACCGAGTTTTAGTATTGCAATAGAGTCGCAGAGTTCTTGAACGTCAGAAAGTATGTGGGAATTGAAGAAGATGGTTTTCTTTTTTTGTTTTAATGAAAGGATAATGTCTTTAATTTCTTTGCGGCCAAGTGGGTCTAACCCGCTCATAGGTTCATCGAGAAGTATGAATTCAGGGTCATTTAATAGAGCCTGTGCAAGCCCTATTCTTTGCATCATACCCTTAGAGGCTTTGCCCAGACGAGTATAGGCACTGGAAGTCATATTGACTGTTTCAAGAAGTTCTTCTATGCGCTCTTTCTTCTGTTTGCTTTTCAGTCCATATAGGTCAGCGCAGAGCTCCAGCAACTCATAGCCATTCAGGTAACTATAATAATAAGGGTTTTCAGGCATAAAGCCTATTTTTTCACGGGCTTTTTTGCTGGTTGTTTTCTGGCCAAGAAATTTCACTTCTCCTTTTGAAGGTTTAAGCAGACCGAGCAGAATTTTCATTGTGGTTGTTTTTCCGGCGCCGTTTGGGCCGAGCATGCCAAATGTTGTACCTTCAGGGACGACAAAACTGATATCGTTGAGAACTTTCACCGGTTTTTTAAGAAATTCACTGTAGAATATCTTTTCGAGGTGGTTAACTTCTATAATATTCATTTGTTTTCTGCCCTCAGATAGAATTTCTTCTTTTAATTTGTTTAGAACTTATTATACCAAATAATTCTGATATTGCTTTTTTTAATCTGCGGCTAACCTGCATCTGTGATATATTGAGTATGTCAGCAATTTCTGATTGAGAAAGACCGTGGTAGTAAGTCATAGTGATGACTTCTTTCAGGTTTCCGTTGAGAGAATTGATAGCTTCGTTGAGCATTATTCGGTCTTCCTGTGCGAGGAGGTATTCTTGATATTTGTTGTCTACGAGCTTATCTACCAGAAACTGTTCGCCTTCTGATCCGCTGCAAATAACCTGGTCAAGTGAAATTAATGTTTTTCTTCTGTTAGCTTCTGAGGCCTCAACTACCCTATGTACTGGTATTTGAAGTTCTTCTGCTATCTCATAATCTGTAGGCGGGCGCTGTAGCCTTTCTGAGAGGTTTTGAATAATATTTGTGATGCGGAATGAAAGCTCTTGAAGTTCTCTCGGAGCCTTTATCATGGTTGATTTGTCACGCAAATAATGCCTGATTTCTCCTGTTATCAGGTATGTTGAGTAGGTCTTGAAGTTTGCACCGGCATCAGGATCAAATTGCTCGATGGCTTTCAGCAGGCCCAGACATCCCACCTGTATTAAGTCTTCAACAGGGTCGGTACTTCTTCTGGCCAGGCCGTGAGAGATTTTTTTCACCAGTGGGAGGTAATTTTTTACGATCCTGTCTTTTATTTCTTCTTTTTGCTCCGGGTCTTTACAGGAAGAATATTCTGCTAACAAGACCTGAACCTCTTCTCTGGAAGGTTGAATATTATTTGTATTCAATGCCAAGAGATTCCCTTTTTTTTGCTTCCTCTCATACTATAATGTCGGATGCTTGGTAAAAACCTTTAAAATATTTTTTCTTTTAATATTTTAAAAAATTATAAAGGTTAAGAAATAATTATACCCTACATTTTATTCTTGATTTCGCCTTGCTGTAATAAGCTGAAAATATTTTGCCAGGGTAAACTTATGAAAAATTTTATGAAAAAACCTTTTAACTGACTTCTTATACGATAAAATAATAAACAATAACTTATTATAAGGGTTCAATTATGCTTATGAATGAATATGTTCTACCCGATAATCTAGGTCGTTTTGGAGAATTTGGCGGAAAATATGTTCCGGAAACATTGATGTTTGCCCTGACTGAATTTGAAGAAGCCTTTAATAGATACTGGTTTGATAGTGAGTTTCAAAATGAATTTGAAGATTTATTAAAAAACTATGTAGGAAGGCCTTCTCCGCTGTATTATGCTAAAAGACTCTCTCAATATCTGGGTAATAACGTTAAAGTATATTTAAAACGTGAAGACCTGAACCATACTGGTTCCCATAAAATAAATAATGCCCTCGGTCAATGCCTTATTGCAAGCAAAATGGGCAAACCAAGAATAGTAGCAGAAACAGGCGCCGGTCAACATGGTGTAGCAACAGCTACGGCCTGTGCTTTACTGGGTATAAAATGTGAAATATACATGGGTACTGAAGATATAAGACGTCAGGCATTGAATGTATACAGAATGAAGCTATTAGGAGCCCGTGTTGTACCTGTAACTTCAGGTTCCTGTACACTTAAAGATGCAACCAGCGAAGCTATCAGAGACTGGGTAACCAATGTAAAAGATACACACTATGTTCTCGGTTCGGTGGCTGGCCCTCATCCGTATCCAAAAATTGTTAGAATGATGCAGACCATTATAGGTACTGAAACAAGAGAACAAATTCTTGAAGCAGAAAACCGCTTACCTGACTATATTATAGCCTGTGTTGGCGGTGGCAGTAACGCAATAGGAATTTTCTATGATTTTATAAAAGATGACAGGGTTAATTTAATTGGCGTTGAAGCTGCCGGCTGTGGTATTGATACAGATAAACATGCTTCTACTCTTACAAAAGGTCGCCCGGGCGTTCTTCACGGAGCCTATAGTTACGTATTGCAGGACGATGACGGCCAGATACTTGAAGCTCACAGCGTGGCTGCAGGGCTAGATTATCCGGGAGTAGGCCCTGAACACAGCTATCTTAAATCTACTAACAGGGTCAAATATGTTAACATTGACGACAAAGAAGCCCTGAAGTGGTTTGAACAGCTTTCAAAGCTTGAAGGTATTATACCTGCACTTGAATCTTCACACGCACTGGCTTATTTACCCCAACTGGTTAATGATGCTAACCCAGATAGCCTGATCGTTCTCAATCTCTCAGGCCGTGGAGATAAAGACGTAATGACTGTTAATGAAGAATTAGAGGATAAATAAAATGGATAAATATACCAGACAGGCTGAATTTTTAGCCAGGGGTACAGAAATATTGCCTGGTGGCGTTGAAGCACTGGCTAAAAAGCTCAAAAAAGCTGAAGAAGACAAAAAACCTCTACGGGTAAAACTTGGCCTTGACCCAACAAAACCTGATCTGCACCTCGGACACACTGTTGTAATGAGAAAACTCAGACAATATCAGGTTCTCGGGCATCAGGTCGTTTTGATAATTGGTGACGCTACGGCTATGATTGGCGATCCTTCCGGGCGTTCGGAAACCAGAAAAAGCCTCACCAGAGAAGAAGTTGAACAGAATGCACAGACATATTTAGACCAGTTCAATAAAATAATTGATGTCAGCAAAGCAGAAGTTGTCTACAACGGTAAATGGCTCTTTGAACTAAATGTTGAAGGTCTGCTAACTCTCTCTTCAAAAGTTACAGTAGCACAGATGCTTGCCAGAGACGATTTCTCAAAAAGATATGCAGATGGCAGGCCGATATCTATTCATGAGTTTTTCTACCCGCTAATGCAGGCCTATGATTCTGTTGCCATAAAGTCTGATATTGAACTGGGTGGAACAGATCAACGTTTTAATGTTTTGATGGCCAGAGAAATACAGATAGCATATGAGGTATCACCCCAGATTGTACAGCTATTGCCTCTTTTAGAAGGTACAGATGGCGTAGTCAAGATGTCTAAAACATATCCTGAACACTGTATAAGCCTGACTGAACCACCTAAAGAGATGTATGGCAAAATTATGTCGATACCTGATAGCCTGATTGTTCGTTATTTTAGTCTTTTGACAGATATTTCTAACGAACAGATTGAAGAGTATGATAAGAAGCTAAAAGAGGGCAATGAAAACCCGAGAGATTATAAAATGACACTTGCAAGAATGCTTGTCAGTGAATATTATTCACCTGATGAAGCCAAAATAGCCGAAGAAGAATTTGTAAAAGTATTTTCACGTAAAGAATTGCCTGACGATATGCCTGAAATAAAAGTTTATGATGGTGTGTCTATTGTTGACCTGGTAGTAAACATTAATTTTGCATCCAGCAAAGGCGAAGTTAAAAGACTTATTCAGGGTGGAGGTGTGAAAATTAATACTGAAAAAGTCAATGATATTAAGGATGTCCTTAAGTTTAATGGAAATGAATCTCTTGTATTGCAGGTAGGAAAAAGAAAATTTGCCCGGTTAATACCTGAATAAAAAATAGCATTTGAAAATCGAGATTTTTTATTTAATACCAGAACTAAAAGCCGGCACAGCAAATCACTGTACCGGCTGTATTTATATTTGCTGGCTATTTTACTTTTCCATCACAGCCTAACATTTTAATTTTTCTTCTTACGACTTCTCTTACTGCATCTCTACCCGGTCCTAAATATTTTCTGGGGTCAAATTCAGAGGGCTTTTCAGCAAAAACTTTGCGTATTGCGCCTGTAAGGGCAAGTCTCAGGTCTGTATCTACATTGACTTTTGCAATACCCATAGTACGTGCTTTTTCAAACATATGTTCCGGAACACCTCTAGCACCAGGAATCTTAGCACCAAAGTCATTACAAGTTTTTACAAGATCTTCAGGCACACTGGAAGCACCATGTAATACGAGTGGATAGTCATGGCCTACAGCATCTCTGATTTTTTGTAATCTTTCAAAGTCTAATTTTGGCTCGCCTTTAAACTTATAAGCACCATGTGAGGTTCCAATGGCTATAGCCAGTGAATCTACACCGGTTTTTTCGATAAATTCTTTTGCCTGAGCAGGATCTGTGAAAATAGCATCTTTTTCTTCAACAGAAATGTTATCTTCTACACCAGCTAAACGACCTAATTCAGCTTCTACAACCACTCCTTTAGAATGAGCATAGTCAACAACCTGTTTGGTAATTCTAATGTTTTCTTCAAATGGATGTTTTGAAGCGTCTATCATTACTGAGCTAAAACCGCCATCAACACAGGCTTTACAGATTTCAAAATCTTCGCCATGATCCAGGTGAAGTGCAATCGGTATAGTTGTTGATTCTAAAGCTGCCTCAACTAACTTAATTAAATAAGTCTGGCTTGCATATTTTCTTGCTCCTGCGCTAACTTGCAAAATCAATGGAGCTCTTAACTCATCAGCAGCCTCTACAATAGCCTGCAAAAGTTCCATATTGTTTACGTTGAAAGCACCAACAGAATACTGACCTTTTAAAGCATTGTCAAACATCTCTTTTGTGGAGACAAGAGATCTTTTTGCTTGTGTGGATACCATAAATTATTCCTCCTTTGTACAAATTCATTGATATTATATGGATAAGGTTAATCTCTTCATTAACAATATTTATTCAATAACAAAAACGAGTAATAATCAAAAGAAATTTTATAATTTGCTCAACAAAACGTAGTACTGAACTGTTAAATCAAGATCTACAGTGCTTTGAGCAATCAAATAATCAGTATTATAAGATCTTTTGGATATTTAAAACCTTCATACTTAATTAAAATAATGATACATAGTTTTTACTTTCAATCTACCTGTTCAATATCAGAATAGTTTTCTAAAAACCTTAAAAAAATGTTATAAAACGCTTAATAACACTAAAACCGGTTATACTTCATATATAAGATCTGTGCATAACATAAAAAAACAGAATAATTTGTCATTGTGGTTATGCATTAGTCTTTATATTATGATAAAAACTTTTAAAAACCTGCTATATCAAAATAAGGAGATAAATATGTATTTAGCACAAAACGACAGCTGGTATCTTGAAAGACTTACCTGGCTTGCAGGAGGTTTATTTACCTTGACAGGTGTGTTGCTGGCCTGGCTGGTTAGTCCGTGGTGGCTTATACTGCCGGGGTTAGTGGGCTTAAACCTGACAATATTTGGCCTGACAGGCTTCTGTATTGGGGCCAATATTTTTTATAAACTGGGTGCAAAACCCAGGCTTCAGAAAACTTCAGACTCTTAGATACCGAATAGTAAAACCACTGCAAAGTAATTATCTTAATAACTCCTGTAAAAATGCACCGGGTTACCAGTGCATATTGCGGGATTTTATTCAATTGTAAGCCTGTATTTACTTTATGCTGAAAGATACCTGCCATAATAATTAAGAAGAGCACTTATATTTAGAATATTCAGACTTTTCTTACTCATTTCGTTGTTCTCAAACACATGTTGATTTTCGATATTGTCAATATATTCTACAACTTTAAATCGCTTTTCTTTATCAGTTGCTGTCTTTACATCAATATCTACTGCAAATAGACTCATAACAGGGTCTCCTGACTGGCTTTATAACTTATAATTGCAGTATACCTGTTATAGTTACTAAATCCATCGGCAATAAGTGCTTATAAAAAATCATTCTTGAGAGTGAAATTATTTGATCTCTGAAAAGTTTGTTACTACTGAAAGCCTTTATAAAGACTGACGCATAAACCTTCTAATCAATAACCTGAATAGTTTAAATAAAATTCTGCAACTTCAAAATCTACATAACTATTGATATCAAGAGATTCTTCTTGAGACATTAAAACAAATGAAGGGTTAATGCCAATATAACAGGAGTTCTTTAATAATGCATTTGTCTTTATAGCGTATATAGAACCATTTTCTATGATTGTCATCTTCCTGGATAAATCCTGCCTCCTTTTCATATTAAGGTGGTCATACATTGGCTTAATTTGATGGTCTTTTGATATTTCCCAGCGGCCAAAATGAATAGTATCACTCAAGAGACCAAAACATGCACCAAATACAGAATCATAATCAGAGTTTAACAACTTTTCTATTGCCCTGTCTATAGCAATAACCTTTCTTAGAGGAGAGGTAGGGTTTAAATTAACTAATATATCAGGTATATAAGATTCTTTTTCAAGAAAACTTAAACTATGCTTTATGGCATCTATAACCAGTGATTCATCAGTGGCAAATTCAGGTGGTCTTTCAATGGTTTCAATGTTACAGGATTTGCAATATTTTAGTATAGCTGAACAATCAGAAGATACAACGACTCTATTAATGTATTTTGACTTTTTAGCTTCTTCTATAGTATAGGATATAAGAGGTTTTCCGCATAACGGTTTTAAATTTTTACCGGGAACCCCCTTTGAACCGCCACGTGCAGGTATAAAACCCAGAATTTCAGGCATATTTAACCTCACATAAATAAAAAGTTAATAATTTTTCAGGTTAATACTTTTTATTTTATCAAATTATTTTTTTTGTTCTAGAATAAACTTGGTATCAGTCTTGATAGTGTAATAGGAATCACGAAACATTGGAACATTCATTAAGTCTTAATTCCATTCTTTTTGAAATAGCAATAATATTTATTATAGCATCTATTCTGGGCTTGATAACGAGTAAATTCAGACAGCCGGCCATATTTGCATATATATTTGCAGGTATAATTCTTGGCCCTGGCCTGTTAGGTTTTATTAAGAACGCCGAACTTATAGATTATCTTGCTGAAATTGGTGTTATAGCCCTTCTTTTTACTCTGGGGCTTGAATTTTCTTTTGATAAATTTAAAGAAATAAAGAACCACATACTTTTTGCAGGAATAATGCAAATAGGTCTTACTATAACCTTTGTCGGTATTCTTGTTTTCTTTCTGGGTTTTAATATTACTCAATGTGTACTCATTGGGTCGATTGTAGCCCTCAGCAGTACAGTAGTTGTTTTAAAAACCCTCACTGATAATGCCCAAATAGACTCTGTTCACGGAAGAATAATATTAGGTATTCTTATCATTCAGGATATTAGCTTGATACCAATTATGATTATCCTTTCTAATATTACTGGTGAATCTGGTTCAATGCTGATACCTCTACTTTCTGCTATATTAAAGGCCGGTGTCTTTTTAGGTTTAGCTCTTTTTGTCAGCCTGAAGCTAACACCTATGATTATGAACCTTATTACTTCTACTAATAAAGAAATGTTAATTATTGCATCGGTTGGAGTAGCAATTGGCACCGCTGTTCTTGGTACTTATTTTGGTATTTCCCTTGAACTGGGGGCTTTCGTAGCTGGCCTCTCTCTTAGCGTTACTGTTCACAGCAAACAGGTTGTTGCAGAAATTATGCCCTTCAGAGATGTGTTTGCTATGGTCTTTTTTGTTTCCATTGGAATGATGATGGATACTAATTTGTTTTTTAATAAATTTTTGCTTGTTATAGCAATTGTTAGTTCTATTCTTTTAATAAAGTTTGTTATTTGCTTTATGGTTGTATTTATAATAAAATATCCGGGCCAAACAGCTTTATGGGCCGGCTTTTCACTCCTTCAGATTGGCGAGTTTTCTTTTATTATAGCAAAATTAGGTTTTTCAAAGAATATTATTTCTGAAGATATCTATTCTCTAACCATTATATCTACTTTAATTACGATGATGATTACTCCGTTTGTTGTTAAAGCAATACCATCAATTATTATTTCTTTGCAGAAAGTTCATTTCTGGAATAAATATTTCAAAGGCCAGCTGGAAATAAGTCATTCACAGGTTGATATCAGAGATCATGTCATCATTGCAGGCTTCGGACCTATAGGAAGAAGTATTGCTAAAATACTTAGCTTAAATAATGAAAAATATATCGTTATTGAGCTTAATAACAATACTATTCAGGATCTAAAAAAACAAAACGTTTATGCAATCTATGGTGATGCAACACACCCTGAAATAATAGAACATGCTAATATCGAACATGCAAAAATTGTTATTATTACTCTTCCAGATGTTAAGAGTTGCGAAATGGCTACTATTAACTCAAGGAGGCTTCATAAAAATGTATATATCATTGTGAGGGCTAGATATCAATCTCATATTGAACAGTTGTATCAAGCAGGGGCAAATGTTGTTGTTTATGAAGAGTATGAAACCAGTCTGGGCATAATGGTTAATGCTCTTGAGATGATGAATTATTCACGTAATGAAATTGAAACCATTGCAAAACTGGTTCAATCTAACCAGTTTGAAATATTAAAAGAAACCTGCAAAGAACAGGTCAACTGTCGAACTGTTATTGGCTCATTAAGACAAAACGAAATTGAGTGGATTAAAGTATCTGATAATCACTGGTTTGCTAATAAGTCAATATCAGAAAGCAATATCAGAAAAAAAACAGGCGTTTCAATTATCTCTATTACTAAAAATGGCGAAAGCATTACAAATCCTTCTCCAGAAACAGTTATAGAGAATGGCGACATTATTGCTGTCATTGGCCAAAAAGACCAGATAGAATCATTTTTTAATCAATAGCAAGGACTTTTAAGAAGCAAGGGTAAATTGATTAATGGCTTCTTTAAACCTTTTTATCAGAGATAATGTTAGTCCTGCATATCTGTCAAAGGGTATACCGAAAAACTCTTCTAGCTTCTTTTTGTCTATCCTGAATTTCTTTTCAACAAGACTATAGAAATTAGCTGTTTTTATGGCATTACCTGTTGTATCCTGTACTTCAATAATTTTCTGCAGGCCTTTTTGATGAATCATTTGCTTTACATAGTTCTTGCTACTTGAAATAATCAACGTTCTATTGTATTTCACAGCAACATTATAGGCATATATAAGACTCGCAATACCCTCTTCATCAATAAAAATAAGATCATTAAGATCAATTATAAGTGTTTTAAACTCATGTTTTAAGAAAACGACATCAATGATATACCTGAAATCATCTGTCAAAGGTAATTCAAAGTCACTAAATGGTAGTTTTAGAACCATGTTATCGTTTATTTTCGATAATGATAGAATATAAGTCTTTTCCATACAGGAGTTTTTAAGCTAACTATTGTAAAATGACTCTGATATAACAGTTTAAGACATTAGTAAAAAGATTACTTGGCATTAAAAATAATGTGTTATTGCCTCAAAATCATCATAAAATGCAATGTTTTTGAAGGCAAAAACGATAAGAAGTATGAAGATAAAGGACTTTATAAAATATATTTGTATTTTTTTCGATAAAAAGAGAATATGAACAAATTGTTTCTTCGTAATATAAATATAAATGCTATTTGTTGACTAAAACCAGCTGAAAGAACTTTCAGAATTATAAAAAATATAGTTGTTTTGTTAAAACATTTATAATAACCTTAATATTGCGATATTAAAAATTGAATTGTGTTATTTATAAAGATGTCAGGTATATAGATTTAAAAAATTATCAAGTTCTTGCTCGCTGTTAAAGATTTGAGATGGCGTCCTTGAATAACGATAATTACTTTTAAAAATTACGCATTATAAAATAACCTGATGGATATTGCGAGTGAAGCTGTCCACTAACCGGATGAGAACAATGAAAACTACATCATAATATGATGCTCTTGCTTTAACCTTATTAATGATCCTGTTTCTGAATAATGCATCAGCCCTTTTGTCCATTATAATTGCCACTTAGTTATTACGGTAACCTGTGTATGCTATTTATACTGAATGTTTTAACATTTTATCTTGCTTAATATGCTGTTGACAAGCAAAAACAATAATCAAGTTTAAATATTTTAATTAACAGACTGCAGAAACATGCTATCATTTTATTAATAATGATTTTTAATAATCTGCGTAGAAAACCTGATTAAAAGCCCTGTTAGATAAAATCTACTTAAACTCATTGTGAATGAAATATCCTGGCGATCTTATTTTTAAAAATAGCTTCACTGCAAAGCTTTCAACAATACCGATAAATATAAAGATACACTTTTTTTGAGAAATTATGTTTTTAAACTCTACCTTTTTGGTTATAATACTTTAATCTATGAAAATTGTGGTCTAAAAATTTATTAATGGTTGATATATTTACGGGAAAGACAGGGATCATGGACTATTTGAAAAAAAACAATCTGGAAGAAATCTCAAAATGCTTGAGAGAAACGAAAGGGTCAAAGGTCTTGGCAGGAGGTACTGATCTTTTAGTTCACCGGAGGCATAAAAGGTTAATGCCATCTATGGTTATCGACATTAAAGATATAGATGACCTCAAAAAGATTAAGCTTGAAGATAATTATTTATTAATTGGTGCCTGTACAAGCTTGAATACAATAATAGAAAATAGCATTATTTCCGAAAAATGTAATATTTTAAAACAGGCTGCTGAATATGTAGCCTGCCACCAAATACGTAACAGGGCTACCATAGGTGGAAATATCTGCAATGCTTCACCAGCAGCAGATATGTCTCCTCCTTTATACTGCCTGGATGCTATATTTACATACTATCAAGATGGTAATTATTTAGACGTAAAAGCCAAAGAGTTCTTTAAAGGCCCTGGGCAAACAGTTTTAAAGGATGATGCTATACTTTGTTACTTTAAAATACCTGTTAGTAAATTAAATGCACAGAGCAGATATCTTAGACATTCCAGACGTAATGCTCTTGACCTGTCTGCTGTTGGGGTTGCTGCCCTAAAATCAGATAATGAATATGCAATAGCACTTGGTTCTGTTGCCCCAACAGTTATCAGGGTTTATGATGCTGAAGAAATTCTTAACAAAGAAGGATTAACTGAAGATTCAATCCATAAAGCCTCTGAAATTGCAGCTAATACCTGTAAGCCGATCAGTGATTTAAGAGCATCAAAAGAATATCGAAAAGAAATGGTATATGTGTATACTCAACGTGCCTTAAAAGGGCTTATGGAGGGTTAAAATTGAAGAAGACTATTACATTTAAAATTAATGGCATTCAAGAAACAATAGAGACAGAAACAGATAAGACCCTCTTAAAGTTTATTCGGGAAGATCTTTACTTGACTGGCACAAAAGAAGGCTGCGGAGAAGGTGAATGTGGCGCCTGCACTGTTATTGTAGATGGAAAAGCTGTTAACTCTTGCCTTATGCTTGCACCTGAGATTGATGGCAAAGAGTTGTGGACAGTTGAGGGCCTTAGAGAAAATGGAGAACTCTCTGATTTACAAAAAATGTTTATAGAACATCATGCTTTTCAGTGTGGCTTCTGTACTCCGGGTATGCTGATGAGTGCAAAAGCTCTCCTCGATAGCAATCCAGAACCTTCTGAAGAAGAAATAAAAGAAGCAATTGCTGGAAACCTATGCCGTTGTACCGGTTATCAGCAAATTATCAATGCGATAAAAGCTGCTTCAAAGTTAACAAAAGTTAAATAGGGGATATAGAATGGAAGAAAGTTATGTTGGTAAAGATTTTAATCGGGTTGATGCACTGGAAAAGGTCACAGGTGCAGCTAAATATGTAGATGATATACAGTTTTCTGGCACTCTGACAGGTAAAATTCTGAGATCTGACAGACCTCATGCTCGCATAAGCAGCATAGATATTTCAAAAGCCCGTCAGCTTCCTGGTGTAAAGGCTGTAGTCACTGGCAAAGACTTTCCTTACAATGTTGGAATATACATGGTAGACCAATATATATTTGCTATGGAAAAAGTAAGATTTGTTGGTGAGCCTATTGCAGCTGTAGCAGCTGAGTCAGAAGAAATTGCAGAGCAGGCTTTAAGTCTCATTAAGGTTGATTATGAAGATTTAGCACCAGTCTACGATGTAGATGAAGCATTAAAAGAGGGAGCACCACTTATTCACGAGAACCTGAAACACTATAAAGTTGTTAGTGCTATTAATCCAAAACCTGATACCAACATACCAAACCACTTTAAAATTCGTAAAGGCAATATTGAAGAAGGTTTTAAGAACTCAAAGTACGTTTTTGAAAATACTTTCAGTGTTCCACAGGTACAGCATGTGCCTCTCGAAACCCATGGCGCTATAGCTCAGGTTGATCAGGCAGGCAATATAACCTGCTGGACCTCTGCGCAGTCTCCTTTTGCAGCCAGAGATCTTCTGGCTCACTGCTTTAAAGTGCCTCATGGCAAAATGAGAGTTATTAGCCCTTATGTCGGAGGTGGCTTTGGCTGTAAAGCAGGCGTCAATATGGAACCATTCGCTATAGCACTGGCCTACATGACTAACGGAAGACCGGTTAAAATAATATATACTCGTGAAGAAGAGTTTAATTGTATGGTTGTACGCCAGGGCCTAAAAGCTAGAATTAAGACAGGCGTTGATAAAGAAGGTAAACTTACCGCCATGGAAGTTGAATTTCTCTGGAATTGTGGAGCTTTTGCTGGCTATGGCGTAAATATTGTCAGAGCTGCCGGTTACACAATGATTGGAGCCTATGAATGCCCTAATATCAAAGGTGATTCAATAGGTGTGTATACAAACTGCCCTGTCGGAAGCGCATACAGGGGGTTCGGAATGCAGGAAACCCACTGGGCACTTGAACAACAAATGGATATAGTAGCCCGTGAAATTGGCCTGGACCCGGTTGAATTTAGACTAAAAAATGCACTGGCACCAGGAAAAGTTAACGCTACAGGCCAGTTGCTTGACGACAGCACTGGTAAATTGCAGGATTGTATCAGCAAAGTTGCTGAAAAAATTGGCTATAATACTAAAGAGAAAAAACCTTATAAAGGATATGGTATTGCATCAGCCATTAAAGCACCTGCTATGCCCAATAACGCTGCATCATCAGCCTATTGTAAATTAAAAGAAGACAACTCAATGGATCTCATCGTAAGTGGCATGGAAATAGGCCAGGGATATATGACTGCAATGGCTATGATTGCCGCAGAAGAATTCGGAATAAACCCCGAAAAAATAGATGTAAAAGGTATACCGGATACAGACTATTCACCCTATGAATGGCAAACAGTTGCATCACGTTTAACATATTCATCAGGAAATGCAGTTAAAAATGCAGCTGCCGATGCCAAAAACCAGGTCCTTGAAATGGCCTGTAAAGCTTATGAATGCAGCATTGACGCACTGGAAATTGTTGATGGCAAAGTAAAAAGAAAAGATGGCCAGGGGCTTGAAATACCAGTATCAAGGTTTGCCCTGGGATACCAGTTTGATGATGGCCATACCATAGGTGGACCGGTTATCGGAAAAGGCCTGTTTATTCCTGATGGAGTTATTAATATTGATCCTGAAACTGGCTATTCACCTAAACCTGTTGCCAACTGGACTTTTGGCGCTCAGGCTGTAGAAATTGAAATTGATCCTGATACCGGCAAAATTACTGTCAATAAAATTGTTGCCTGTTATGACGTAGGCAAAGTTATTAACCCAGGCACAATCGATGGACAGGCATATGGAGGCATCGTTCAGGGGATAGGCACAGGCCTTTATGAAGAGCTTGTAATATCAAGTGAAACAGGTGCAACATTAAATAATTCTTTTGTTGACTACAAAATTCCTACTTCAAAAGATATACCAGCAGTTTTTGACCTTAATTATATTGAAACAGCCCAAATAGACGGGCCATACGGGGCAAGAGGTATTGGGGAACATACAATGATACCAACACCAGCTGCTATAGCAAACGCAATCTACGATGCAACAGGCGTCAGAATCAAAGAAATGCCGCTTAAAGCAGAAAGGGTTTATTATGCAATTAAAAACCCCGATAAATTCAAGCCGCTTGACCCTATTGCGCCTGCTGCTGAGCTTATACGTTAAAATAGTTAATGCCTGAGAATTTCAAATATGAAACTGCAAGCCACTAAAACAAGTAAATGGTTAATCTCCCGCTTAAACAAACAGGGATACAACTTTGAAGGCTACATTTTGGCAATATATAGTAAATCTATTATTGCAGTCTCAAAATATAATGAAATTCTTCATTTTACCTCTGATAGCAAAAACCTGTCACCGTTTTCTTTTTATATACCTGACCTTTCACCTGATTGTTTTAGTGCAGGCCAATCAATCAAATTTAAACACAATTCATACGTTTTGAATAACTCAGTTGTTAAACTTTCTCAGATTTATGATACTTATGATGAATCTTACATAAAGCCTTTCAAAGATATTTTGCTGCCAGATGCAAAGTTATTAAACGCTAATTGCTATTGCAATATTGAATTTATTAAGAGAAGAGAGAAAATATATAAATATTATGTCTCAAAAAATACTTCAAAACTGCTTGAGGCCATGTTAGAAATCCTGGGGCTGGGAGAAGGGCTGACACCATCTGGTGATGATTATATGACAGGCCTTATTTACGGGATGTTTGTTACAGGTAAGACTGAAATGCTAGAAAAGATAGCTCTTTTACTCATCCCTGAAATTGAAAAAAATACAACTCTAATTTCCGGGTGCTTTTTAAAACATGCTCTGAAAGGCAGGTTCTCAGAGAACATTATAAATAATGATTGGCAAAATCTTCTAGAATTTGGACATACTTCTGGTTTCTTTGCTTTATATGGTATCTATGACTCACTAAATTATTCAAATGAACTTCTTTTAACCTAATAACAGGAGAAATATATGATAAAAATAGAGATAAAACGCAATGTGTATTACGATTCGGTATCATTGATGCTATTAACAAAAGATATTAAAGCTATAGATGGTGTCAATAATGCTAATATCTGCATGGCTACTGATCATAACAAACAGTTACTTAAAAATATAGGTCTATTAAGTGATGAAGCAAATAAATGCGGTCCTAATGACCTTATAATAGCAGTTGATGCAAATGAAGAAGCTATTAGTTCTGTTATAAAGTTAATAAGCGAGGGTATGAACAAAAAACAACAAACATCAAATGCCTCTTGCAAGATAAAATCTCTCAAACAAGCTATCGAAAATAACGAAAAATCAAACCTTGTAGTTATTTCAGTACCTGGTGAATATGCTTCCTATGAAGCAGAAAGGGCAATTAAAGCAGGAAAACATGTAATGTTATTTAGTGATAATGTATCACTGGAAAATGAAATAAGACTTAAGAAATTAGCAAAAGAGAATCAGGTCTTAATGATGGGGCCTGATTGCGGAACAGCAATAATAAATGGAAGGCCTCTGTGCTTTGCTAATAAAGTAAAAAGCGGTAGAATCGGTATTGTTGGGGCATCAGGTACAGGCATTCAGGAGGTTAGCTGCTTGATTGATACCTATGGTGGAGGTATAACACACGCTATAGGAACAGGTGGCAGAGACCTGTCTCTTGAAGTTGGCGGAGTTATGATGGAAATGGGTATTGAAGCTCTTGCAAATGACAACGATACAGACGTTATTGTGCTTATTAGCAAGCCACCACATCCTGAAGTCGCTGATAAAATCATTGAACAGGCCAGAAATATTGATAAACGCTTTGTTATAAACTTTTTAGGTGAAAAAAGAGAGTCAATTGACAATATTACATTTTGTTCTACCCTTGAAAAAACAGCTATTCAGGCAGTCAATATAACCTCAAATGCTTCTGAAGCCATGTCAGAGTTTTATGGTATACCTGATATTATGATTGATACTAAACTAAGACCTGAACAAAAGTATATAAGAGGCCTGTTTGCAGGTGGTACACTTTGTGATGAAGCTTTATTGATTGCAAGAGAAGAAATAAGCCCAATTTATTCAAATAATCATATTGATAAAATAATTTCACTGGATGACCCATATAAAAGTTATCACAATACTTTTGTGGATCTTGGAGATGATATTTTTACAAGGGGCAAGCCACATCCGATGATTGACACTGAAAATAGAAATCTGAGAATCGTTCAGGAATCTATGGATCCTGAAGTTGCTGTTATATTGCTTGATTTTGTGCTTGGATATGGTTCTCATGATGATCCGGCCGGAAGTGCCATACCATATATTCAAAAAGCCAGAAAAAACAACTCTGAGCTACAATTTATTGCTTCAATCACTGGTACCAGACAAGATCCACAGGATTTTAACCGGCAATATCAGGTGCTTATTGATAACGGAGTTGTTGTAGCTTCAAGCAACGCTCAGGCAGCAAAACTTGCAATATCTATGGTGAAGGAGCTCGTTTATGACTAATTTTAGCAAATTATTTAATAGTGATCTCAATGTTATAAATATCGGACTGGAATCTTTTGCCAGTAACCTCCAATCAGAAGGAGTTGAAGTAGTTTCTATTGACTGGAAACCACATACATTTGCCACCAGTAATACTGTTAATATCTGCGACACTATTATGCAGAGCGATTTTATGAATAAAGTAAAAGAAGCCAATAAGCTTGCTGCCGATAAAATGATGTCAGCTCATCCAGTTATAACAGGCATTGGAAAAGCAGAAGATATTATATTTGGCATGAGAAAGAACCTCTTTTTGCATGCTGGCCCACCTGTAGAATGGGAAAGGATGAGCGGCCCGATTAAAGGCGGTATCATTGGTGGTCTTATCTATGAAAATATGGCATCAACCGTTGAAGAGGCGGAAGCACTGGCTGCAAGCGGTAAAATAGATTTTGAACCCTGCCATCACCATAGTTGTGTTGGCCCTATGGCAGGAATTATTACTGCGTCAATGCCTGTCTGGATTATCAAAAACGAAACTCATGATATAACAGCCTTTGCCACTCTTAATGAAGGCCTTGGCAAAGTACTCAGGTATGGAGCCTTTGCTCCGGAAGTTATAGATAGATTACGATGGATGGAAAATGTACTGGCACCACTTTTGCAAAAAGTTATTGATATAAAAGGTTCAATAGACCTGAAAACTATCATTGCACAGGCACTTCAAATGGGAGACGAAGGGCATAACAGAAATAGAGCTGGAACATCTCTCCTGTTAAGAGAGATTGCACCTGCTATCGTTCAGGCTGATACCAGCGAAAAAGATAAAGTAGACGTTTTGAATTTTATTAACTCCAATGACCATTTCTTTTTAAATCTGACAATGCCTGCCAGTAAGTCTGTAATGGAAGCTGTTATGGGTATTGAATATAGCTCATTAGTTGCTATAATGGCTAGAAATGGTACAGATTTCGGCATAAAGCTCAGTTGCATGCCTGATGAATGGTTTGTTGCCCCGGCAGAAAGAGTTGATGGCCTGTTTTTCCCGCCATATGGCGACGAAGATGCCAGCCCTGATATTGGTGATAGTGTCATTACTGAAACAGCTGGCATAGGCGGTTTCGCAATGGCAGCTGCCCCTGCAATTGTCCAGTTTGTTGGCGGCACACCGGATGATGCCCTTGAATTTACACGCAACATGTACGATATAACTATTGCAGAAAATAACACTTACAAGATTCCTGTTTTTAATTTCAGGGGAACCCCAACAGGGATTGACCTGCTAAAAATAATTGACACAGGCATCTTGCCAGCTATTAATACTGGCATAGCCCACAAAGAACCGGGCATAGGCATGGTAGGTGCTGGTCTTGTTAAGCCTCCCTCAAAGTGTTTTGAAGATGCTATAATAGCTTATTATAATAAATACCGTGATTGTTTATAGTCTTGGAAAGGAGAAGTAATGCAGTTAATAGATTTAACGACACCTCTGTCACCTCAAACGCCACCCTGGCCTACTTATGAACCGCTACAGGTAAAATATTTTAAACGATTGGCACCGAATGGTGCTAATGGTCAACTTATTACCCATTCGAACCATGTAGGCACACACCTTGATGGCTCACTGCACTTCTGTACTCACGGTAGAGATATTGCATCTATACCATTAGAAGAGCTTTATGGTGATGCTGTTGTGGTGGATATTAGTGATATGGCTGAAGACTATGGTTTTTATGGCCCAAAAGACCTGATGGAAAGAGCTGATATAAGAAAAAATGATATTTTAATTATAAATACTGGTTATAACAGATATTCCTGGGAGAAACCAGAAGCAGATGAGATCAGATATATGATCAAACACCCTGGTCCTACTATGGAGTTTGCTGAATGGTGTCTTGAAATGAAATTTAAATGGATTGGTGTTGATTGTGGCTCTGCTGATCACCCGATGAATACTAAAATAAGAGAATGGATGCCGATGCAGGCTAAAGAAGCCGAGGCAAAATGGGGCAAAAAGATCAGTGAGGTTTTCCCTGATAGTCACTATCAGCTGATGCATGTTTACCTGTTCCCTCATGATGTCATTCACGCAGAGTGTATTGGAGGAGATATACACCTGCTTTCTAATAAGCGTACTAAGATTGGTATTTTCCCGTGGCGTTTTGTCGGAGGAGAATCCTGTATAGCAAGGTGTGTAGCCTTTCACGAAGAATAACAGCCTGATAATAATAGTTGCTATTGTTATTTAATAGTAGGCATGTTTTATTTTTCCTGAAAAAAAGAAATTCTGCCACCAAAGGAAAACATAATAACTGACTAACTGGTGTTTTGACCAAATAAAAAGGTCAAAACACCAGTTTTAGCAGCCAGTACATAACTTCAGAAAAAAGATCTGTGCAACTTAAAAAGTTTTCGATTTTCAAGCCCAAATCCCGCCCACCCTAAAGGAAGGCATGGGGTCTCACTCCCAGGCTGCGCCTGCTCGTTCAACCCATATCTTCACTTTTAAAATTTTTGAAAATCGAAAACAAAAAATCTATTGTTATAGTTATGCATTAGTCTTAAAAATTAAAATCTGTCATCTTCAGTATTCACAGGTTTTTCAGTTGAAAGTACAATAATACAGGCAATGAATGAACAACAATCAATTGAATAGCGGCTGATTCAGTCAAAAATATTTACATAACTTAAATTTTTTAATTTTATAAGTGTTTCTTGAACACATTTTTTTGCAGGTATTTTGCGAGTTAGGCAATTAAAACTACAATTATAATAAGGTTTTCAGAACCCTTCAATTTAAAAACGACCGTTATGACCGTAAGAGGTTATTGCAGGGTGACGTTTTCAAATGTTACAGAAGTTAAATTTTGAGGTATTTTAAGCCTGTGCTCTATTCAAAATCGCATTCTTTAATTATAATTGCCTGAAAGAATTTTATCGTAATTTTATGTAAAAACTCAGAGGGGCAGATTTTATAAGGAAAAAGATATGCAGCCTTTTACCGCAGCTTGTATCCAGTTTATGGTCAATCCCTGTAATATTGAAGCCAATATCGAAAAAGCAATCAACTTTATAGACAAAGCAATTGTTGATCATCAGCCTAGATTAGTTGTTTTCCCTGAATCTATTACGACAGGGTTCGGTATTAACCTTAAGATTAAAGACCTGTATAACCTTATTGATGAAGTGCCGGGAAGATTAACAGAAGCAATTTGTGCTAAAGCAGCACAGGAAAAGATTTATGTAGTATGGCCTACCTATGAACGTGGTCCTGAGAAAAATACAGTATATAACAGTGTATTGTTAATCAACGACCGTGGCGAAATAGCAGGTAACTATCGCAAGACACACCTTTTCCCTACAGAAAGAATGGAAAACGGAGGCTGGTCAACACCCGGTAATGAAGTAGTTGTTGTGGATACACCTATGGCAAAAATAGGTTTGATATGCTGTTACGATGGAGATTTTCCTGAGTTATCCAGAATGTGTGCACTTAAAGGTGCCGAGGTTATTGTAAGACCCTCTGCATTCCTGAGGTCTTTTGAAATATGGGAACTCACCAATAAAGCCCGTGCCTATGATAATCACGTTTATATGATTGCCACAAATGCGGTAGGGCCTGATGTTCTTTGCAATAACTATTTTGGTCACAGTATGATAGTTAGCCCGACAGCAGAAACACTGGCATTGTGCCGTGGATCTGAAGAGATAGCAGCAGCTCACCTTGATCCTAATCCGCTGGCATATATTGGTAACGGCAGCAAGGCACCAATGCTTTTCAACCATATTGAAGATAGAAACCTTTCTGTTTATAATGGAATTCTATCACCGGCAAAAAGTACATTTCCAAGATTTCCTAAACAGAAAGAAAAGGTATTTGCCAAACGCTAAAACCATTAATCAGAAAGAGTCAGGAGAGTTTTTATGTCGACCACACAGAACCTGCAGTGGAATACACTTGCAGAAAATACAAGGCTGCGTCATAACAGGGTTGAACAAGAATTAAAGACAAAATCAAAAATAATCAAAGAAGAACAGGCTGTTAACCTGCTGGAGTCTGTTATTGAGCCTTATGATAAAGTATGTATAGAAGGCAATAACCAGAAACAGGCCAACTTTCTGGCTAAAACACTTGCTTCTGTATCTCCAGAAAAAATCAATAACCTGCATATGGTACAGTCTGTTGTTGCACTGCCAGAACATCTTGATGTTTTCAGAAAAGGTATTGCCAGAAAACTTGACTTTGCTTTTTCTGGCCCGCAGGGTAAACAGCTGGCTCAGATGGTTATTAATAATGAGCTTGAACTTGGAGCTATTCATACTTATATTGAGCTTTATGCACGGTATCTTGTTGACCTGACCCCACGTGTAGCACTAATTGCAGCAAATTGCGCAGATAGAGACGGCAACCTGTACACAGGGCCAAACTCAGAAGATACCCCGACAATCGTAGAGGCTACTAAATTCAAACAGGGCATTGTTATAGCGCAGGTCAATGAGATAGTTGACAAAGTGCCCCGGGTTGATATACCTCACGATTGGGTAGATTATGTTATACCAACATCTGAAGAATATTATTTGGAGCCGCTTTTTACAAGAAACCCGGCAAAAATCTCTAATAGCAGAATACTGATGGGAATGATGGCCCTGAAAGGTATCTATGCAAAACATGGCGTGAAATCTCTAAACCACGGTATCGGATATGATACAGCAGCAATAGAATTGTTGTTGCCAACTTATGGTGAAGAACTTGGCCTGAAAGGTAAAGTATGCACTCACTGGGTTCTGAATCCTCATCCTACAATGATACCTGCTATAGAGTCAGGGTTTGTTAAGTCTATTTATGCCTTTGGATCAGAAATAGGCATGGAAAAATATATGGAAAAAAGGCCAGACATATTCTTTATGGGGCCAGATGGTTCAATGCGCTCGAATAGAGCCTTTGCACAGGCAGCAGGGCATTATGGCGTGGATATGTTTATTGGTTCAACTCTGCAAATAGACCAGTATGGCAACAGTTCTACAGCTACCCTGGGTATGATATCAGGCTTTGGAGGGGCTCCCAATATGGGCACCAATGCAGGAGGACGCCGCCACTGTACGGATGCCTGGCTTGAGGTTGGCAAAAACTATCCACCATACAGCCTGCTCAATGGACCTGTGCCAAACGGTAAGAAATTAGTTGTTCAGATCGTGCAATCATGCCGGAAGATTGAAAGGCCTACCTTTGTTGAAGAACTCGATGCCTGGAAGCTTGCTGATAAAGCAGGGCTGCCGCTTCCTCCTGTTATGATCTATGCACAGGATCTAACACACATTGTAACAGATATCGGTATTGCTTATCTTTATAAATGTTCAGACATTCAGGAACGCAAGAATGCTATTTGCTCTATAGCAGGGAAATCTCCGCTGGGTAGCATGGTTGACACCATCAAAATAGAAGAACTCAGAGAAAAGCAAATTGTTATGTATCCTGAAGACCTTGAAATAGACATTAGCAGAGCTAACCAGACTATGCTGGCTGCAAAATCAATCGAAGAGCTTGTTGAATGGTCTGGCGGGCTGTATAATCCTCCGGCCAGGTTTTTAAAAAATTAGTTTATATCAGGTTTCAAAATGATTAAAACCATAAGCGGATATAAATATGTTATTTTCATCATTACTGCTGTGCTGTATATGCTGGTATACTTTCATCGTGTCTCAACGAATGCCATTGCAGATAACCTGCTAAAAGATATTAATATTAATGCAACGGCACTTGGCACTATTTCCAGTACATACTTTATTTTTTATGCAGTTCTCCAGCCATTTATAGGTATCCTTACTGATAAATTTGGCGCAAAGAAAATTATACTTATCTTTTTAGGTATTACTGTTGCTGGAAGCATTTCATTTGGATTTGCATCCGGGTTCTGGTCTGCAATTATAGCAAGATCATTAATAGGTATAGGAGTTAGCGGCATTTTTATACCTTCTTTAAAGCTTCATGCACAGTGGTTCTTGCCTGAACGCTTTGCCAGAGTCAATGGAGCATTTGTAGGCATCGGTCATTCTGGTGCCCTGATTGCAACTACACCACTTGCTTATCTGGCTATTACCTTCGGCTGGCGTGAAGTCTTTTTTATCTTTGCTGGTCTGGGTTTTATGATGTTTATTATAGCAATGTTTTTTCTGTTTGATAAAGATATAAAAGATGAACCAGGCATTCAAAAACATGCCAGCTCAAAAGAGGCAATTAAAAACCTTATTAAAATGAAGAATTTCTGGCTTCTGGTAGTTATTTTCTTTGCTACATTTGGGGCTTATATAAGTTTTCAGGGCCTCTGGGCAACAAAATACCTGATTGCTATAAGCAATTTGACTGTTACCGAGGCTAACAATATAATTATCTTTATACCTGTAGGTGTTATTTTAGGTGCTCTTCTGGCTGGATACCTATCTGACAGGGCCTTTAAAAGTCGTGTAATACCTTTAAAAATTGGGCTTTTTCTTACACTTATTAGCTGGATATTTATAACCTTCTTTTGTAAGCTTCTTTCTGTTCCGATTATGATGCTTATATTCTTTATTCTGGGTATTGGAGGAGGCATTCTTCTTCCATTGATATTTATTATTATTAAAGATGATATACCTTCAAGCATTGTGGGTACATCTATGGGCCTAATAAACCCTGCTTATTTTGCTGGTATATTTGTTTATCAGATACTTACAGGTTATTTATTGGATATTTATAGCGTTAACGGCAATTACACCCCTGAGAGCTATCAAGTTATGATGATATTTTGCCTTATAACATTTGTAATCACAACTATAATAAGCTTCTTTATTAAAGAAACATTTCCTAAGCCTGGTAAATATTTGAAATAGAAAATCGGTGAATAACTTATACAACTTTATTGTTTTCAAACCCGATCAACCTCTTCGCTGAACCCTGTTTTATATATCTATATTAAACGACATAAAAAATTAAACAATTCTAAAAGTCTCCAGAGTGTCTTTCGTTGCGCAGCAAGGACAGCCCCCCGCCCTATATTTTCTGAAATATGATTACTTATGACTTTGATTATAAATAAAATCTTTTACCGGACACCAGTGATAATCTTATTCAGTTCATGCTTTCAGGTTAATGCCTGTTAAATCTTTTAATTCTGGCTTTAGCTTAAATTCTGGATGTGAAAGGGCAAAATCTTTTATAGCTTTTTTTATAGTTTCAAGAAGTTTAAATTCATCTGTAACCAATACTTTATCAGGATATTTTTCTGCTAAGTCGCCCAGCTTTTTGTTTTTGCCTACAACTATGCTTATTAGAGGTAAGTCTTTTATATCTTCAGGTTTTGAAACATATGTTTCAGGGTTTAACATTTGATAATCGTTATTATAATCTCCTGCAACTATAACCAGGTCATCTTCTTCAGAGGCCTTTTTCAGTGCTTGCTTAACATCATAAGCTTTACTTAAAGTTGTATCTATAAGATCTGGTACTAATATAATACAAGGGCCCCTATGATATACAGGATCATAGTCTTCAAAAGTGTATTGATACTTGATATCTTTTTCATCCAGAGTTTGTTTTAATTTTGCAGATATTGTTTCTACAATGCCTGTATTTAGCATATCCTCTGGAATATCTATACAAATCTGTAAATTGCCATCATTTCTTAATACAGGAAAAAGGATCTTTTTGACATCAGGATTAACATTCAAAGGTTGACAGAGTGGAACATCTAATTCTTTAAATAGTTGAATTATCAGCTCTCTTATGTGGTCACCATCCCAATTAGTAATATTTTTAATCTCTTCCCTTTTTGCAGGGTCTACATTCTTATAATCAACGGTAGTATTGTTCTGTCTGGATTTAATAAATAGGTCCCCTCCATTGCTTGTAACAAGCTTATCAGGTTCAAAAAGCTTTATACCGTGCTGTTTTAATTGATTAAAAATGCTGTAAAAAGAGATAAAATTTCTACCTGTAGTAATATTGCACTCTGCTTTTCCCTGAGAGTTTTCAAAAAAACTGGCAAAATCCTGGAAATATTTTTTTAGTTTACGGATAGTTCTTTTGTTATTAAGCTTATCCTCATCAACAGGAAACAAAGTGCCGTCAAAATCAGTCCAGAACTTTACTTCACCCTGCCCAAAGTATATTTTATTGTTAGTATTAAACGGTTGATTTCTGTTGCTCTTTTTTTGATTGCTAGAATCAAAAGAAGGTTTGTTTAAACTAACACTACTTATTACCATATAACCCTTTAACAATCGCTCTTAAATAGCCCTGTTAATAGAAGTTCACTAAAACTTTAATGTTGCTATATTGTTAATTTTTTTGTTACTTATCCCTTTTGACCTGCCCCCATTTAGGTTCCAGTTTTTAACTTGGTAAATCCAATAACATATGCATATTCCTGTGGTGTCAAATTCCCCAGTTAACTATTGGGTTTTCTGGCAAAGCTATCAAAGCAAAAAACCAGCATAGCTGGCCTTTTGCTTTATTACATTATAAAAAGTTTTTTGCTATTCAGCTGGTTTTTCTTCTTCAGCTTCTTCAGCTGGTTTTTCTTCTTCAACTTCTTCAGCTGGTTTTTCTTCTTCTACTTTTTCTTCTTCAACTGGAGTAACTTCTACAGCTTCTGTTTCTTCGATAACTTCAGTCTGCTCAACATCTAATGGGGTTGCTTCATCGACTGGCTGTTCTACTTCAACTTCTGCAGGTGTTGCCGGTGGTTCTTGTTTTTGACATGCATTTAAACCAACTAATGCAACTAAACCTAAAATAATCATAGCAGCCATTAACTTATTTCTAAACATACCTTTTTCTCCTCTTGATGGTAATATAAACTTATCTCATAAAAAATATAAATTCACCTTATTCAAAAATAGATTTAATCATGGAAAGGTAAAGAATGCCAATTTCTTAATAAAAATTTTGCATTTCAATTTTACATACTGAAATTTTTGAACTAACTCAAAACTAATAATCCATTATATTTAACAATGTATTGTTCGAAAAAAATAATTTAATTTTTGTAACACAAATTCATTAATTATCAGAAAAGTTTTAAAGGTAATACACAATCAAAATTGATGAATAATCTGAAAGTTTTTCGTTTTTCAAAGCTGTACTAAGGATTGTACCCCTCATTCTAATCAATATATCCATATTGTGAAATGTTTTACCTCATCATTATTTTGTTTTATAGTAATTTAATAGCCGGAAAAGAATTGAGACTTATGGGTAAAAATATATCAATACTGCTAGTAGAAGATGATCTAAACATCAGCACACTGCTGATTGATCTGTTAGAATCAAATAACTATGATGTTATACACGTTAAAGACGGCTTAAAAGCCATTGATACAATTAAAAAAAGGGGCTTTGATCTTATACTTCTTGATGAAGTAATGCCAATGATGAACGGTAGTGAACTGCTTGTAAGGCTAAAAGCCGATCATAAAACAGCTTGCATACCTGTTATAATGATGACTTCACTTCAGGATGATGAGCATCAGGTTAATGTATTGAGAGAAGGGGCTGATGATTATATTCAAAAGCCATTTCGGTTCAATGTTTTGCTTGCCAGAATAGAGGTTGTATTGCGAAAAGAGAAGGCAAGCTATCCGATTGATGTGGATATACCTGAGGGCTCTTCACCGCAGGCGCTGACGCCAAAAGAAAAAGAGGTTTTATCACTCATTATAAAAGGATACAATAATAGTAAAATTGCAAAAGAGCTTTATATATCTGATTCTACTGTTTCAAACCACATGCAAAGCATTTTTAATAAGCTTAAAGCTGAAAGCAGAACTCATGCTGCCATTATAGCCCTTAAATACAATATCTTTTAGGTATTATGCATTCCAGTATAAAAAACAGTGCTATTATATCTTTTGTGGTGATAATACTGACAGTATTAATCTCCAGTACAGATTTACTTAAAAGCTTTAATAATAACCTTTATGATCTTTTCTTGCAAATGGATAGTTCAACCAGCCCTGTAAAACAGGTTGTAATAGTTGAAATTGATGATAAAACAATATATGAGCTGGGCAACTGGCCATTGAATCGCAGTATATACGCAAGTTTTCTGGATAAAGTATTTAAAGGTGGGGCTAAAACAGCAGGTTTTTTTATTGATTTTACTATTCCAACCTTGCCTGAAAGTGACAGAGAGTTTCTAAGGGCACTGAATAACTATTCTGTAGTGGCTTTAAACCCTTTTGCCTTTAAGGTATCAAAGCCAGATAATGTTTTCTGGAAAGAGATTAAAAAAATAATTCCACTAGGGCATGACATTATTCAAACAGACAAAGACGGGGTTGCAAGGAATATTTCTCCTGTTCTAAACAATGTTCCTGCTTTTGTGTTAAGCCTTCTAAGCCTTTATGATCCTGAAAGATTTTCAGATAAACCTCCTTACAGGCTTAAGGGTGAAATAATTGGAAATACAGAATATTTTAAAATGGCTATCAACTATAAAACACCTATTTATCTGTTTGATAAGGTTTCTCTTGTGGATGTAATTGATGACCATTATCCACCTGACCTTTTTAGAGATAAAATTGTTATTGCTGGTGTGACAAAAACAGGGCTGGTAGATAAGCAAACAACCCCACTGTCTAAAAAATTTCACTTTTCTGGCACAGTACCTCCGTTATATCTTCAGGCTCAGGTTATTGATAATCTTTTAAACTATCCACTGGTGTTTAAAGTTGATAGTTTGTTTATCTATATTCTTTTGCTGATCTATGTTCCGGTTTTGATAATTCAGTCAAGGCATCAGGATATCGTTAAACAGCTTATGGTTGTTGTTATTTTGCTCTCTCTGGTTGAAATGGTGCTGGTGTTTCTGGTTTTCAAATATTTTTATTACTGGATTCCTTTTTATATTTTAATTATTGCCAATATTCTTGTTTTTATATTGATTTTAATTACTGCAAATATTAAGGTTTCAAGGTTTCTGGATAACTATATCTCAGAGTTAAGGTCTAAAACAGATCCGAATACTGCCGTAACACTTGAAAAAGCAGTAGACGATAAACTTGTAACCCTTAAAGAGGTTACAGAACTTATTGAAAAAGATAGATATATTCTTGATACTGTTTTAAACACTATAAAAAACAGCGTTATTCTTTTTGACATCAAGGGTAAAATCATTTATTATAACCATCCTGAAGAACATCTTTCACTTGAAGCCCTCTTAAAAGAGATTTCGTTTGATGAAATACTTAAAGAGCTTAAAGATAAAGAGGTATACAGAAAATATTTTTGTCTCAAAAACCGACAATTTGAGTTTATTGCCAATAGTGCAAACGAAAAACTCTTTACCGGTGTATTTAATGATATAACTGAAATAACCCAGATCAATGAAACAAAGTCAATTATCGTTAAAATGTTCTCTCATGAAATGAAAACACCGCTTACAACAATACTTTTAAGCTGTGATTATCTGTTTTCATCTAATAAAGACAACTCTTTAAATGCCTATATTGAAAAAATAGCAACTCAAACAGAGTTTTTAAAAGAAATTATCACTGATTTTCTTGAGTTAAACAAACTTGAAATACCAGAATTTCAGCTTGAAATAGTTACAATAGATATTTATGAATTGCTTTATTCTGTAAAAGAAAGCTTAAAAGTAATATCATCCAATAAAAATATCTGTATTGAAATTGAAAAACCAGAAGATAAAACCATTAAACTGGAAGGTGATCGGAAATATTTATCAATACTTTTTAAAAATATAATTGATAATGCACTGAAATATTCATCTGAAAATACTAAAATATTTATTAAAACTCTGGTTCAGGATAATAATGTAGTTATTTTTATTGAAGATCAGGGTTTTGGCATGACAGAAGAAGAAGCTAAAAAGCTCTTTAACAAGTTTTATCGAGTTAAAAACGAAAAAACAGAAGCCATTTCAGGCACCGGTTTAGGTTTATCATTTGTTAAAAAGATTGTTGAGCTGCATCATGGTTCAATAAAGGTTTCAAGCAGCCCAGACATGGGAAGTGTTTTTACGGTAAGCTTACCGGTAAAGCCAGTGGATAGATTATAAAGTATTAATATTATGCAATTATCTTGAGCATGTCTGCTTCTGTTTCTACATAAACTCTCTGGTCATAAATTTGATCAAGTTCTTCAATGAAATCACTTATAGAAGAAGGATTTTTATTCCATCTTTCAGCAAATGTTTTGAAATAATCAATTTCATAATTTAATTTAATAAGCAAATTAATTATTTCATCTTTGTTTGAGCAAATATCTTCCAGCTTAAATGGGCCTTTGCAGAGTTCATGAGGAGTGCCGATCATACTTTTATCAAGGTCAAATACATATGGTATTACAGCTGTACGGTTTTGATTAACAAATTTAGCAGGATAAGAAGCACATATAAGAGGTCTGATGCCGTATATTCCGCACCTTGCTATGATGGGCTGTTCTTCTTCTCCTGATTTCCATTCTTGAAGAAAAATGCATTTCTGAACATCTTTAAATATAGCACTTTCAATCTTTTTCATTTTGATACGATAGTAATGCTTGCAGTTATTGTCAGTAAAAACAAACAGAGCTTCTGTTCTTGATATATTTTCAAGATAATCTTCTTCTGTAAGTTCGCATACATCAATAAAAAAGCGGGGTGAAACCCCCAGAGCTTTTGATATTTTTATAATATCATAGCCTGTAAGGCCAACATTATATCTTCTACAACACCCTGCGGCACAACTGGTGCATAATGTCATATTTAAAATCTTTCTATTTGCTTGAATATGGTAATAATCAAAATTATATACTCTAAAACATCAGAATAGAGCATAATTTCTAAAAATGAATACACGAAAGTTAACAATAGTGAGATCAGTTTAATTACTGATTTTTATAAGTTCTTTATGCATCAGGTTTTTTCTGGTATAATAATGCAAACAGGCAAACCTTAAATACATCTTATTTCACTGGTGTCTGATAAAAGATTTTATTTAGATGTATAAAACCTGTCATAATATCTTTTCTGTATTAGAAAATTTTACAGGAAGTTAAATTAAAGAAACTGACAAAAACCAAACCCTCAGAAAAAATTTAACCGGACAGTAATGATCTTATTTATAAAAATGGAGTCATAAATGATATCAGCACAATATTTAATTCTGGCAAGAGAAATTAAAAGCAATAACCTGGGTATGTTTACTTTTGTGGATTCAATTCAACATTTTGTACTAAAAGAATTGCCTGTTAAAGGCAGTTTTGATATGGCTCTGATCTGCGGCCCCGGCTGGGATAACGGTAAATACCATATACATGTGGCATTGAAGCTTCTCAACAACGAAATTAAAAAAATAGGCTCTGCAGAAGTCATTATAAAAGATGAATTGCAGGTTCATACTGCTATCATTCAGGGGCTAAACCTCATTATTGATAATGAACAGGGTTTTCACTTTTTGCTCTATAAAGAACCTGTTTCAGAAGAAATAAACCTCTCTGACCTGCCTCAGGATAATATCATCAGAGGTGAACTCATACTTGAAAGACCATTCAGAGTTATTATTCCGCAATTTCAAGAAAACACGCAGCCGTAATAAATACTTAATTCTGTTCTTGAAAGAAATGATAGATGCTAGCTACTTGTTAAATTTTTTATGTCCTTTATTCCCATTTAATTGATAAACTATTAATAAATTGACCTGAAACAGTTATAGAAATTGACGTCTAGCGAATACATCTTTTTAACACAGTGTTAAAACATCGCAGAGAAAAGAAGTTAGGGGTCGGGTTTAAAAGTGCGGCGCCGCCGCACTTTTAAACCCTCTAGAATAAATAGACTAATGCATAACAATAGACTTTTTG
>Ga0334900_1000099_pt1 | contig 149627 bp, 122 predicted proteins | sample GraSluR3_MG_2_FD_207231 | JGI IMG/M metagenome (GOLD analysis project Ga0334900, IMG submission 207231) | Sludge microbial communities from methane-producing bioreactor in Wageningen University, Netherlands - Granular Sludge_31_08-R3 | ecosystem: Engineered > Bioreactor > Anaerobic >... | reverse complement strand
CATTGCGATTGTGTCGGTATTATACCTGGTGACCTCCCTGTTGACAGAGACCATGAGCAACAATGCAAGTGCTGTGCTCCTGGCCCCCATTGCCATTGCTGCAGCCATCGCCATGGAAGTGGATCCGAGGCCGTTCCTGATGGCGATTACCTTTGCGGCATCTTCCAGCTTCCTGACCCCTGTCGGCTATCAGACCAATACGATGATTTACGGGGTAGGGGGGTACAGGTTTTTTGATTTCTTCAGGGTCGGAGCCCCATTGAACTTGATATTCTGGCTGTTGGCAACCTTCCTGATCCCCGTGTATTTTCCTTTTTAAACAGTTGGTCCCGGACGCTGGCGGAACCTGTTAAAACTTCCGGACTTTCTCATCCGGTTTTGTTGCTGACCCTGTCCAGCAGCCCCGCCATACGGCCTGCCAGTTCCCTTCTTGAATAGGCGGTGATGTCGGCCCGGGGGCGGACGAGCTGCTTTTGCAGGAAGGCTTCGAAATGCCCTTTCAGAACTTTCCCGAGACGGTCCTCCCCCTCGAAATCTGCTGTACTTCCGGCCCCTGTGTCTTCGATGATGCGGGCGGCCTCCCCGTCCGGGGGCCCGATGCAGAGGATGGGCCGGTCCAGGGCCAGGTATTCATAGAGTTTTCCCGTGGCGATGCCCCCGGCATGGGGCACGCGGTTCAGCGGCAGCAGCAGTAAGGCCGAGCGGGAAGCTTCCGCCAGTGCCCGGTCGTGCGGAAGGTAGCGGATGGTCTCGGTCTGGCCGGCGAGCCTGTTGCGCCGGATGGCCTCCTGCACGGACACATCGGTCTTGCCGATCAGTCGGATCCGAAGGAATTCTTTCCACCTTGGATCTTCTTCCAGCAGCTCTTGCAGTACCTTCCAAAGAGCCAGGGGGTTGCGGTCGGCATTCATGGAGCCCAGGTGGGTGATGGTAAACAGTTTGTGGTCGTAACCCGGCAGTCCTTCGTAATCATCCGGGTCGAAACCATTGGTCACCACAACGACCTCCCTGCCGGCAATCCTGGCAAGGCTTTCGGCATTCTGCCGGGTCACGGCCACCACCTGGTCGGCCGATTGCAGCACCCGCTTTTCAAGGACGTGGTGGCGGCGGTCTGCCGCAGGGCTTAGCATCAGCTTGTGGTAGAAATCGATCTGTGTCCACGGATCCCTGAAGTCCGCCAGCCAGGGAAGGCCCAGCTTCTTTTTCAGGTGCAGGGCGATCAGGTGCATGCTGTGCGGGGGACCGGTGGACACCAGGGCATGGACAGGATGGTGGGGCAGCCAGCCGGAAAGGAAGCGCACCGAGGGAGTCACCCACCACTTGCGGGCGTCCGGGATGAACAGGTTGCCCCGCAACCAGGTGGCCAGGCGGTGCTTGATGCCGGGGCTGTCCGACTCATTTAGAAAACCGGGCTGGAACTTGCTGCCAGCCGGCTGGCCCGTGAACCACCGGAACAGGCGGTAGGGTTCCCGGATCCTGCGCCGGATCACCTGCACCCCGGTCGGCAAGTCCTTCAGAAGGGAAGGATCCTGCTCGGGGGATTCGGGGTTGGCGGGGGTGTAGATGACAGGCTCCCATCCAAATTCACGGAGGTATTTGGCGAATTTCAGCCAGCGTTGTACCCCGGCACCCGCCCCGGGCGGCCAGTAATAGGTGATGATCAGGACCTTCTTCATGCCTGTCGCCATTGTGATTCCGCCGTGTGAACCAACCCGCCTAAGGGTTGCCAGGCCATGCGTACTGGCCGGGCGGGCCTCCCTACTGGCCGGTCTCTGCCCGCTGCCTTCCCGTGGTGGCCCGGATCAACCTCCGGAGGCCTGCCGGCCCGTCCGACGAACATGGAGGCCCGCAAGGGCCAGGGCCGCCAGGACCAACAGGATGCTGAATGCCAGGGAAATTCTTTCGCCCACCACGTAAGTCCGTGGTTCAAACCGGAATTCGATCTCGTGCTGCCCGGGCGGCACCACCATGGCACGCAGGATATAGTTGGCGCGGAAGTGGCTGGCCTCCTCCCCGTCAATGAAGACCCTCCAGCCATCGGGGTAATAGACCTCCGAGAACAGGGCCAGCTGCCGCTGGGGCGCGTCGCTGCGGTAACGGACCAGGTTGGGCTGGTAGTGGATCATCCCGATGTGCCCTCCCTCCCCGGGATCCAGGCCATCAAGGTGTCCGGCAAACCTTTGGTCGATCACGGCCGTTAGGGCCGGGTCGATCTCTTCCAGGGCGGTCATCTCCTCATTGGCACCGGGCACCAGCCGGAAATCGTTCACAAACCATGCGTTCCCCAGGGCGTGGGGGTTGCGCACCGGTTCTCCGTCCGGGTCCACGATGATGTAGCGGGTATTCAACATATTCAGTGTCCCGAGTCCGGGCAGCACCGCCTGGGCGGAGTCCACCGCAGTGGTGGCCTGCAGCTTCTGGATCAGCTGCATGATTTCGGGGGTGATGCGGTGGTCGATCAGGTCCTGGTATCGTTGCAGCTTGGCCCCGTGGTACCCGCCGATGGAGTGGTGGTAGTAAGAGGTCCTGGAACTGTTGAAGGGGCTTTCCGTGAGGTCGAGCACCCGGAAGGTGCCTTCCCGGTCCTGCAGGATGTGCTGGTCTGCCTGCCTCAGCGGGAAAGGGACTTCGGCCCTCCGGCGGGGCACGAAATGCTCATCGTTCAGATAGCGCCGGTTTACCGGCCACATGTCCAGGATGATCAGCGCCACGAGCAGGAAGGCGAAAAGGCCCGGCCTGAGCCGGCGTGAAACCAGCAGGATGGTCAGCAAGGCGGCTCCCAGTGAGAAGAACAGGCTGCGGAGTGTGTCCGCACGAAAGATGATCACCCGCACCCGCTCCAGCTCATCGAGGAAGTGCCGGATCTGGGGGGCGATCATGGGGTCTGTCGTGGAAAGGTTCTGAAAATCCCTGTTTTCGGACAAGCTCAGGAAGGTGAAAAAATGTTTGGGAAACAGGTAGAACAGCAGGGACAGCCCGGCGGTAAAGGCAACCGCATACCAGAGGGCCTTGCTCTTCAAGTCGATCAGCCCCGGGTTCCTGAATAGTTTGTGCAGCCCGACAAAGGCCAGGGCCGGGATGCAGAGCGCGGCAACCACCAGGGTCATGGAGACGGCCCGGAACTTGTCATAGCCCGGCACGTAGTCGATGAAGAAACTGGTCAGGGGCATGAAGTTCTTGCCCCAGGCCAGCAGGACCGACAGCACCGTGGCGGTGAGCAGGGCCCATTTGAGCGGGCCTTTGACCAGAAAGAGGGCCAGCACGAAGAAGAACAGGACGACCGCCCCCACATACACCGGACCAGACGTGCCAGGCTGGTTCCCCCAGTACTGGTTTTCCCCCGCCAGTACCTGGTGCAGGGCCGGGTCCACGGCATCCATGGCCCGGGGGTTGTTGCCCAGGGGACCGGTGGCACCGCCCTTGACGTTGGGTATCAGGAGGCTGAAGGATTCCTGTTTGCCATAACTCCAGGCCGTGATGTATTCCTTGCTCAGGCCGTCCGGGTTCTCGCTGCCCGCCAGGGTCAGTTCGGTCCCCCCACGCATGGTTTCCGGGGCGTAGGCATAGGTCGACAGGAAGTTGCCCGCGTTGAGCCCGATGGCCACCACGAGGCCCGCCAGCAGGGCGGCAAACGCCTTCCCGAAATGCAGCAGCCGCTTCTCCCGGATGGTCTGGGCCAGCAGCAGGAGGCCATACATCAGCACGATGATGCCCAGGTAATAGGTGATCTGGAAGTGGTTGGCGAACAGCTGCAGCCCCATGAAAGCGGCAAAGAGCACCCCGCCCCAGAGGTAATTACCCCTGAATGTCCAGAGGATGGCCCCCAGCACCGGGGCCATGTATCCGATGGCCACGGCCTTGGAATTGTGTCCCGCCTCCAGGATGATGAAGTGGTAAGAGGAGAAGGCGAAGCCCACCGCTCCGGCCAGTGCGATCCAGACATTGACCTTGAGCAGGAGCAGGAAAATGAAGAAGCCCGCGAAATACAGGAAAATCATGTCGGCCGGCCTGGGCAGCCAGAGGGTCATCACCTTGTGCAGAAAATGGGAAAGGTTGTTGGCGTAGATAACGGATATCTGGAAGGCGGGCATGCCTCCGAACATGGAGTTGGTCCACAGGGCCTCTTCCCCGGTCTCCTGCCGGAAATCTGCGATTTCCTTGGCCATGCCCTGGAACTTGATGATGTCGGATTGCACCAACAGCCTTCCCTGGGTCACGGGGAAGACATATAAAATGGCCATGATTGCGAACAGTGCAAGTGCCGCCGGATAGGGCAGCCACTTTCGCGGATCCCAATCAGCCATCATTTTTTGGATCTTTTTCATGCTTTATTTCTTCAAAATCGACGTACTCCCCGATCCGGTCGGTCTTGCTTTCGGGCTGCTGATCCTGCCGGGCCGTCCGGGCGTTGTCCCTGTAGTATTTCTTTTTGTAGCGGTTCACCCACCAGCGCACGACCAGGGGAAACACCCAGGCGGTCAGCACGCGGAACAGCAGGTAGATCAGAACGAAGGTGGCAATGAGTCTCAGCATGGGATCAGGCAGGCCGCACGCCTGCGGTTAAAAACCAGGTTTGGGTTGGATTCGGACACAAAAATACAAAAAATAGTCCCATGAGCCCGCTGCCGACCTTCCCGGGTTTGGGTGGCAGGGGGTGTCCGGGTCATGGATACATCAGGCCGATATGCCGCCAGAAATTAAGGTGAAATTCCGTCCCCTGCCTGCCGGGGAATTGCTCCCTGTAGGGTGGGCCAGGTGCCTCCCCGGGCAGCAGGCGCATGCCGGTTTCAGGCTGGAATATGGCCGGAAGCTCGGGGTGGAACTGCACCCCGATCACATGGGGGTAGCGGCTGTGTTCGATGGCCTCCACGATGGCGCCGTCCACCGAGCGGGCGGTCACCACAAAGCCTCTTCCCAGGGCATCCGCCGCCTGGTGGTGGGAGCTCATGACGGCAGGTTGCACGCCTTCATCCCCCGTGAGGGACCAAAGCTGGGAGCCTGGCAGTATGCGGATGCGGTGGGGCAGGTAGGAACTGATTTCCGTTTCCGCCGCATAATGCGTATGGTAATTGCGGTGTTGCTGGTCGGTATCCAGGGCCAGGACCTGCTCCACACTGCCCAGGCCGTAAAGGGTGGTGGGGATGTCCTGCACCAGGCTGCCCCCGGTGGCCACATTCATGCTTTGCATGCCCAGGCACAGTCCCAGGATGCGGTAGTGGGGACGGCTTTCCATCAGGGGAACAAAGCTTGTATCCTGTGTCCCGCCCAGCAGGTGAAATAAAAAGGACAGTTCCAGGTGGTGGCGGGCCGGGTCGGAAATCACGGTCAGCAGGTCGGTCTCCTCCCCGTACAGGGCGGGCGGGATGTCGGGCCCGCCAAAGAATATGGCCCCCTGGGAGCGGGAGAACAATTCCCGGAACGTTTCGCTCCAGGGGTTCTCCCCGTATAGCTGCTGCGTATCGGCCGCAGGCTCCAGACCGAGCAGGGCGACGTGATCCAGTCCTTCTTCATGGATGAAGGCCAGGGATTGGGCGTAGTCATACCGCCCATCCTGGTTGTACAATCCGATGACCCGGTACCCCTCCGGCAGGGGGAAAATGCCTTCGCCGGTCAGGAAAAGAAAGGTCTTCAGGTTGGTCACCGTCGGATGCATCAGGATGATGTGGCGGTCTCCCTCCTGGAACAGGGCAGGATCCTGCTGTGACGGTCCGGGGCCGCTGCAGGCAGAGATAAAACACCAAAGCGAAATAAGGAACGTGCCCTTGAGAAGGAAGCGGGCCTTTGTGGTGGTTGTCATGACATCTGGGTTGGTTTGTGAGGCTTCCGGGGTGGAAGGACGTAAAGATAAACCGATTGGGGTAAAAAAAAAAGACAACCGCAAGCGATTGTCTTTTTCCCGGCCCTGGAAGGCCGGTTATTTAACCAAAACCTATTTGTGGGTCTTCTGATCAGAGACTGAAAGCCTTTTCCTTCCTTTGGCCCTCCTGGCGGCCAGGACCTTTTGTCCGTTCTTGGTGGCCATGCGCTTCCTGAATCCGTGCTTGTTCTTCCTTCTCCTGACTGAGGGCTGGTATGTGCGTTTCATTGCAATATTGTTTTTGGGACTGCAAAGATAGCCAAAGTTTTATTACCACCAAAAGCTGGCTGAAAAAAATTTGATGCAGTCCGGCCCTTCTGCCTGCCCCGCCCCGCCTGCTAATCGAAGCGGAGCCTGGTGGTGCCGGCCAGCGCCCCGTCGATGTAAATTTCGATGGTGTAGGTCCCCGGCGCCAGCCTATCCGGGTGGTCCACCCCGAACCTTACTTGTTGCGCCTCCCCGGTGTAGGCGACTTCCTTCATCTGGGTGTAAGGCTGCAGGTCCCCGCTGCCGGCTATTTCAAAGCTTTCGCCGGAGGGATACAGGACCTGTTCCCCGGGGCCGATCATGCAAAGGTACACCATCCGGTTGCCTTCCGGCTCCAGAGGGTTCGCGTTGATCTCAAATGTGATGCGGGTTTCATCCACCCGATTTGCCTGGCTGACGTGATAGCGGTCCGCCCACAGCCAGCGGTCCCAGCGGGTAAGGGCCGATACATTGTAAGCCTGGAGTCCGCGGACCATGTCCAGGCTGTCCTGCGTCTTCTGCAGTTTGGCAACGACCCGCTTGTGCTTCTGGTCCAGGTCGTCCCATTCGGACAGCAGCTGGGTGTATTGGCCCTGCATCTTCCGGTAGTCTTTTTCCATCTTTTCGTACCCGGCAATCCTTTCCCTTAAACTTTCGGCTTCGGCGGCCTGCCTGCCCAAGCGTGCGATGCGGGCATCCTTCTGGTTGATTTCCTCCCTATGGGCGGTGGCCAGCTCATCCATCTCCTGTTGCAAATCCACGATCCCGGCCTCGAGGCCGGCCTTGGTTTCCTGAAGCTGTTGCAAATGCTGTTCGAGCGATGCATTGTCCTGCGATAGGGCTTCCTTCTCATCCGTCAGCCTGCCGGAATGCAGCACGAACAAAATCCACCCGGTCAGGGCGATAATCAGCAGAATCCCGGCAACGACCCATGCCGTTTTCATCATCCGGGCAGTATTTCCCGGGCTGTTTGTTTTGCTCTCTTCCATGGCCTTGGTTTTTTGGTTTCCTGCAATTTAATGAAATCCCCCGGCAAAAGCAAAGACTGTCAGTTGTTTACATATCTATATAAAACAACAGCCAGCCTTTTCGGGGCTGGCTGTCGTCATCTGCCACAAGCAGCATCTCCCCCTGATAGCGGGGGCGGCCTTGACCGGATAACCGTTGACGGCCTCTCTATTTTACGGGGGCGTGCCGGAGGGTCTCCACCAGGAACTCCCAGAATTGCCCGACGGTCCCGGTATGCACCTTCTCGTCGGGGGAGTGGGGGTTGCGGATCGTCGGACCGAAAGAGATCATGTCCAGGGCGGGATACACCCCGCCAAGCAGCCCGCATTCCAACCCGGCATGGATCACTTTCTGCTGCGGGACCTTGCCAAACTTCTTGTTGTAGACTTCTTTCATGGTCTTCAGGATGGGGGAGTCCACATTGGGCTTCCATCCGGGGTAGGCGCCTGCATGCTGCACCTCCGCCCCGCCCAGTTCAAGGACCGAGCGGATCATCTGGCAGAGATCCTCCTTGGCGGAATCGACGGAGCTTCGCTGCAGGGTGGCCACCTCCACCGTGTCGTCCTTGCTCCGGACGATGGCCAGGTTGGTACTGGTTTCGACCACCCCGGGCATGCTGGCATCCATGCGCATGACGCCGTTGGGACAGCCATAGAGGGACGACAACAGGCGGTTTGCGGCGCCGGATTCCATGACGTATCCGGGCATATCGGCCGGTGCGATGCGGATGGACAGTTCCGGGTCTGCCACCGAGAGTTCATGGGAGACCATGGCCCCGATCTCGGCCACCCGCATTTTCAAGCCTTCGGCACGTTTTTCATCCACTGTCACAATGGCCGAAGCTTCCCTGGGAATGGCATTGCGCAGGCTGCCCCCTTCTATGGCGGCCAGCCTGGCCCCCAGCTCCCTGTGGACCGTCCACAGCAGCCGGGTCAGGATCTTGTTGGCGTTGCCCCGTCCCAGGTGGATGTCCAGTCCGGAGTGGCCGCCCCGGAGTCCCTTGACCTCCAGGGTGAATGCCCGGTGTCCGGCCGGAGCAGGCTCCTGCGGGCAGGGGAACGTGGCATTGGTGTCGATGCCGCCGGCACAGCCGATATACAGCTCTCCCTCGTCCTCCGAATCCAGGTTGATCAGGATGTCGCCCCGCAGGAATCCCGGCTGGATGCCGAAGGCGCCGGTCATCCCGGTTTCCTCGTCCACGGTGAACAGGCATTCGATGGGTCCGTGTTCCAGGTCGTTGGATGCCAGCACGGCCATGGCCGCAGCCACCCCGATGCCGTTGTCGGCCCCCAGCGTGGTGCCGCTGGCCTTCACCCATTCCCCGTCGATCACCGGGCGGATCGGGTCTTTTTCAAAATCGTGGGTGGTGTCGTTGTTCTTCTGCGGGACCATGTCGAGGTGCCCTTGCAATACGATGGTTTTTCGATCCTCCAGGCCGGGCGTGGCCGGTTTGCGGATCACGATGTTGCCGACCTGGTCGACTTGTGTGTCCAGCCCGAGTTTTTCCCCGAATCCTTTCACGTATTCGATGATGCGTGCCTCGTGTTTGGAAGGGTGGGGGATTGCGCAGATTTCTTCAAAAATGGTCCAGAGCCTTTGCGGTTCCAGGTGTCGGATGGTGTGGTTCATGGGGGTTGGTTATTGGTTATTGGCTGTTGGCTATTGGGTTTCGTCGGATGGGTGAGCAGCCGGTTGGGTTGGTCCGGTTCAGTGCCTGTCCCTGTCGGGCGGGGTCAGCTCCCGGAACACGATCATTCGCTGTTTGTACAGTTGGGACAGGAAGGTGGTGACCCTTTCCTCCGCGGGTTCGATGTCCTTGCCGAACTGTCCCTGCAGTTCCCGGCAGATGTCCCGGACCTGCCTGTTGCCGTCACAGAGCAGCCAGGTGGCCGTGCCGAAACGGTCGAGGGACACGGTCATATAAGGGTGTCGGGCCCTGGGCTGCAGCAACCTGCCCAGGATGGGGCCCGAGAAGCGCGGGATCAGCAGGCGGATGGTTCCTTCCGGTTCCGTCTCATGTTCATGCTGTACCATCGGGGTAAGATCCAGGTAGTTGGCCTGTTTCAGGATCTTCCTGCGCCTGAAGTATCCGACTTGCTTGTGCATGGGGCAAATGTACGAAAAAAGTCCTGCCCGGATGCAGTCTCCCGGTCTTGTCGCCTGTTCGCTTTGTCAGGACCGGGACTTCAGGACAGGATCTGCTCCGTATGGTTCTTGGTGTCGACCTTGGCGATCACTTCGGCGATCCTTCCCTCCTCGTCAATGACGAAGGTGGTGCGGTGGATGCCATCGAAGGCCTTTCCCATGAATTTCTTGGGTCCCCAGACCCCGTAAGCCTTGAGCATCTCCTTGTCCGTGTCGGCGATCAGGGGAAAGGGCAGGCTGTGTTTCTCGATGAATTTTTTGTGGGACTTTTCACTGTCGGCACTCACGCCCACCACTTTGTAACCGTTTTTCAGCAAGGCCTCGTAATTGTCGCGCAGGTTGCAGGCCTGGCTGGTGCATCCGGGGGTGTTGTCCCTGGGGTAAAAATAGATGACCAGTTTGCTGCCTTTGAAATCGGCCAGCGATAAGGCGTTGCCGTCCTGGTCCATGCCGGTGAAATCGGGGGCATTGTCGCCCGGTTTGAGCTGTGTCATATTCTCGGGGGTGTTTATGAATACATGGGGATTTTGCCTGTTAAACGCCCTCCGCAAGGCAAATGTTCAGGCGGTCCCGCCACGCTTTACCTGTTTCTCAAAATACTTGCAGGCCACCGCCAGGGGACACTGCAGGCAGCGGGGCCTGCGCGCCAGGCAGACATACCTTCCGTGCAGGATCAGCCAGTGGTGGGCGATGGCCACCTGGTGTTCGGGGATGTACCTCAGGAGCTGTTTTTCTGCCTCCAGGGGCGTCTTTGCCCTGGTCGTGAGGCCGATGCGTGCAGCCACCCGGAAGACATGGGTGTCTACTGCCAGGGTGGGTTTGTTGTAGACCACCGAGGCGATCACATTGGCCGTTTTGCGGCCCACCCCCGGAAGCTGCATCAGCTCGTCCACCTCCTCCGGCACCGTGCCCCCGAAGTCCGTCACCAGCTTGCGGGCCATGCCGATCAGATTGCGGGTCTTGGAGTTGGGATAGGAGCAGGAGCGGATCAGGGAAAACACCTCTTCGGTCCCGGCCCGGGCGAGGCTGTCTGCTTCGGGAAACCGCTCAAAAAAGGCCGGGGTGATCTGGTTCACCCTCTTGTCGGTACACTGGGCCGACAGGATCACCGCCACAAGCAGCTGGTAAGGGTCCTGGTAATGCAGTTCCGTTTCGGCCACCGGCTGGTGGGTGGAGAAATAATCCAGCACAAAGACAAAGCGTTCTTTCTTGTTCATGAGCTTCCGTTCTCTCAGGCGTTGTAGTCCACCATTTTCCCCCGGATCATGATGGGCTCCCCGTCGAAATACACATCGGGCTCACGGACGAGGCCATCGAGGTGGATGTTCACCGCGATATTGCCTCCCATGGTGATGTTGTTGCCGAAGGCAATGTGGATGGTGCCGAACACCTTCTCGTCTTCCAGTATCTTCCCTGTGAGGATGGCCTTGTAGTTGGTCCCCATCCCGAATTCCGCCACGGCGCGTGCGTCCCTGCCGGCTTTTTCAAACAGGGCGGTGAGCTGCTCCGCCTGCCGGCCCCCGCTAATGGTTTCCGCGTAGCCGTCGACCACCTCTATGGTCAGCGGCTCCTCCAGCATGCCCAGCTGCGCCATGGAGCCGTCGATCACCACCCGGCCGTTCGACTGGCCCTCCCAGGGGGCCAGGTACACCTCCCCGGAAGGCAGGTTGCCGCTTTCTCCCTTGTTGCGCAACACCCCGGTGCTCGGGAGGATCTTGCGGCCGGCGACCGGCATGCGGAGGTCGGTGCCCTTTTGGGTGACCACCCGGATCTCGGACACGCCCTCCAGCTTCCGGGCAATGTAGTTGGTCAGGCCGATGATCTTGTCATAATCGGCGCTCAGGCAGCGCTTCATGATCTCCGCCGTGATGCCCGGCATGGTACCCACCCGTACCCCGAGTTTGACGGCTTCCCGGCGGGCATCGGTATGTGTCAGGGATTTTGCCGTGGGGCAAACCACCACATCGGACTTCCGCATCATCTCGGCCACCAGGGGCGGGGGTTCCTGTCCGTTGATCTCACGCGATTTGATTTCAACCAGGATGGATTCCCTGCACAGGTCCTTGCCGGCCTGGTGCAGTGCCTGTCCGATGTCCCTTTTGATCTCGTCTGTCACGACCAGCAGGGATTCCTCAGGCTGCAGTCCCATGCAGTCGCGCAGGGCGATGACAGAGGATTCGAGCAGTTCCTGGCCTTCTTTGTTTAATTTGTTCATAATCAGGTGTTTTATTGTAAAGACTGTTGATTTTTCTGCCGCAAAATAACAATAATTTCCCGTTCGGAGTCCCTCCCGGCCCTGAATTTATAGGGGAATTTCGTTACCTTAGCTGCCAAAAAATCCATTGCGGACATGATCAATGACCAACTGATAAACCCGGGCAGCATCGTGGTGATCGGTGGTTCCAACGACGTGACCAAGCCGGGCGGCAAGGTGCTGAGGAACCTGATTGACGGGGGCTTCAAGGGCAGGTTGTACGTCACCAACCGAAAGGAAAAACAGGTGCAGGGCCTTGAGGCCTTTCCCGATGCCGCATCCCTGCCCGGGGAGGTCGACCTGGCCATCCTGGCTGTGGCTGCGCGCTTCGTGCCTGCCGAGGCGGAGGCCCTGGCGCATCAGAAAAACACCAGGGCCTTCATCGTCCTGTCTGCCGGCTTCAGCGAGGAAAGCATGGAGGGCACCCTGTTGGAGCAGGAACTCGTCCGGATCGTGAACGGGGTGGGCGGAGCCCTCATCGGTCCCAACTGCATCGGGGTGCTTACCCCCAGTCACCACAGCGTATTCACCTATCCGATCCCGAAACTCGATCCTGCGGGCTGTGATTTTGTGTCCGGTTCGGGTGCCACGGCCTGCTTCATCATGGAGGCCGGCATCCCCAAGGGACTGACCTTTGCCAATGTCTTTTCGGTGGGCAACAGCGCCCAGGTGGGGGTCGAAGAAGTAGTCCGCTACTGGGATGAGACGTTCGACCCCAAGACCAGTTCCCGGGTGAAACTGCTGTATATGGAAACCGTGGCCAAGCCGCAGATGCTGCTGAAGCATGCGGCCTCTCTGGTGCGCAAGGGCTGCCGGATTGCCGCCATCAAGGCCGGCAGTTCCGATGCGGGCAGCCGGGCCGCCTCCTCCCATACGGGGGCCCTGGCCAGTCCGGATGCCGCTGTGGACGCCCTTTTCCGCAAGGCAGGCATCGTGCGCTGCTACGGCAGGGAGGACCTGATCACCGTGGCCGGCATCTTCATGCATCCGCCCCTGAAGGGCAAGAACCTGGCCATCATTACCCATGCCGGCGGACCGGCTGTGATGCTCACCGACGCCCTTTCGGCCGGGGGGTTGTCGGTCCCGCCCATCGAATCACCCGATGCCTATGAGCTGCTCGAGAAGCTGCACCCGGGTTCGTCGGTGAGCAATCCCATCGACTTTCTGGCCACCGGCACGGCCGAGCAACTGGGCCTCATCATCGATTATGTGGATACCCGCTTTCCCCAGGTCGACGGCATGGTCGTCATATTCGGCACGCCGGGGCTCTTTCCCGTCTTTGAGGTCTACGAGGTGCTGGACAAAAAAATGACAACCTGTTCCAAACCCATCTTTCCGGTCCTGCCAAGCATCCTCACGGCCCGGGAGGAGGTGGAAGCTTTTATCGGCAAGGGGCGCATCAATTTTCCGGATGAGGTCAGCCTGGGCAATGCCCTGGGCCGCACCTACCACAGCCCGGAACCCCGGGAGGCGGAAGGCCCCCTTCCGAAAGCCGATAAGGACCGCATCCGGCAGATCATCGACAACTCCGCAGATGGCTACCTGGCTCCGGAACAGGTGCAGGGGCTGCTGGACGCCGTCCGCATCCCCAGGGCCGGAGAGGCCGTGGTGATCAGCCGCAAGGAGGCCGTGAAGGCTGCCCGGCGGCTCGGCTACCCGGTGGCCATGAAGGTCGTCGGTCCGGTCCACAAGTCGGATGTGGGCGGGGTGGTCCTCAATGTCCGGACCGACAGCGAGGTGGAGAAAACGTTTGCCCGCATGATGCAGATAGAGGACTCAACGGCGGTGCTGTTGCAGCCGATGCTGTCGGGTACCGAACTGTTTGCCGGCGCCAAATACGAGCACAAGTTCGGACATATGGTCCTATGCGGCATGGGCGGCATCTTCATCGAGGTGCTGAAGGATGTGTCCCAGGCACTCGTCCCCCTGTCCCGGCAGGAGGCACTGGATATGATCCGGCGGCTTAAGAGTTACCAGATCATTCAAGGCGTCCGGGGCCGGAAGGGCCTGAACGAGGAGCTGTTTGCAGACATCCTTCTCAGGTTATCGGTTCTCTGCCGGCTGGCCCCGGAGATCGAGGAGCTTGACCTGAACCCGCTGCTCGGGGAGGGGGATGCCATGGTGGCTGTGGATGCCCGCATCAGCCTGAGAAAGGAAAAAGAGTCCAAACCAGCAAGTTAAAACGATGTGGGTCAAGGCAATTGTCCTGTCGCTCTACGCGATCATGATCGTGGCGGTGGGAATCCGGGGTTTCCGTGGCACCAAAAACTTCAATGACTTCTTCCTCGGCGGCGGCCAGGTGGGTCCGTGGATGACCGCCTTTTCCTACGGGACCGCCTATTTTAGCGCGGTGCTGTTTATTGGTTTTGCCGGCAACATCGGATGGAATTTTGGGTATTCCGGTTTGTGGGTGGCCGTGTTCAACGCCCTGGTGGGGGTCTTGCTTGTCTGGTACCTGGTGGGGCCCCGGGTAAAGCAGGCGGCCATGGACCTGAAGGTTCACACCCTGCCCGGATACCTGGCGGCCCGCTATAATTCTCCCATGCTGAAGCTGCTGGCCAGCGTGGTGATCTTCGTGTTCATGGTGCCCTATTCGGCGGCTGTGTTCATGGGCCTTTCCTACCTGTTTACCGCCAATTTCGATATCAGCTTCGGACACGCCCTTTTGTTCATGGGCTTTTTTTCCGCCCTGTACATCGTCCTGGGCGGGTACAAGTCCATGGCCCTGATCGATATGTTGTTCGGCATGATCATGGCCATGAGTGTGACCTTGCTGCTGTTCAGCACCGTCCGCATCGGGGGCGGCATCCCCCAAATCACCTTCAACCTGTCTGACATAGACCCCGGGCTGACCCGGGTGGTGGGCCCGCCCGGCCTGTGGCCCCTGGTTTCCCTGGTGGTCCTGACGAGCCTGGCACCCTTTGCCATGCCGCAGCTGATGCAGAAATTCTATGCCATCCGCGACAAAAGCACCATCCGCAAGGGCATGTGGGCCTCCACCGCCTTCGCGGTGCTCATAGGAGGCGTGGCCTATTTCATCGGGGCCACCTCCCGGGTGTTCATCCATCCCGGGAATGCCCCGGCAGCCTTCGGCTCCGAAGGCCAGCCCCTGTATGACATCCTGATGCCGGAGCTGCTTACCAATGTGATTCCCGCCGGGTTGAGCGTGGTCATCCTGTTGCTGATCCTCTCGGCGTCCATGTCCACCCTGGCCTCCCTGGTCCTGGTATCCAGCTCGACCCTGGCAAAGGACTTCCTCCAGGGCTTTGTTTTCCCCCGACTTTCCGATCAGAGGCTCACCCTGGCGATGCGGCTGGCCAGCGGCTTGTTTGTATTCACTTCGGTGCTGCTGGCCTGGCAGAGCCATGACAGCATCGTGGCCATCCTGGGCATATCCTGGGGCGCCATGGGCTCCTTTTTCCTGGGGCCCTTTCTTTACGGGTTGTTCACCAAGCGGGCCGGTTTGGCGGCGGCCCTGGTCTCGGGCACCGGTGGACTGGCCGTGTGCCTGGCCCTGTATTTCGGAGGGATCCCCTCTCCACAGGCCGGCACCATCGGCATGCTGGTTTCCCTGGCCCTGCCGCCCCTGGTGATGATGGCTTCAAAGGGTTCCCGGGCTGCTGCCCCATCCGACGAACACAACAAGTAGCATTTTCACAACCATGCAAAGCAGATGAAGGCATACGAATCCTTTTCCCGTTCCGGCGGGGAACGAGGCGGTGCAGGGCCCGTGCCCCGTGCCGGCGCCTGGGCGCTGGCGGCTTGTTTCCTGGTTTGTGCGTTTTCCTGGAAGGCTTCGGCCACCGGGACAGACAGCACGGGAGCCTTGCCTGTCCTGAGGCTGTCAGGCTTTGTCAAGACGGATTACTGGGTGGACTCCCGGAGTGTGGTGGCCTCCAGGGAGGACCTTTTCCTGCTGTACCCGGCCCCGCCCCTGCCGGATGCCGGCGGCAACGACATCCACGCCGACCCGGTGTTCAACTTCTCGGCCATCACCTCCCGGGTGGCCCTGCATGTGTCGGGTCCCACGGCCTTTGGTGCGCAGACCTCGGGACTGGTGGAGGCAGACTTTTCCGGGGTGACCAATGCCGACATCAACGGGCTGCGTTTGCGCCATGCCTGGATGAAGCTGGACTGGGAACGATGGGAGCTGTTGCTGGGGCAGTGGTGGCATCCCCTGTTCGCGCCGGAGGTGATTCCCACGGTGGTTTCCCTGAACACGGGGGCCCCCTTCCAGCCCTTCATCCGCAATCCCCAGGTAAGCCTGGCCTTCAGGCACGGGCGGAGCCGGCTGCAGCTGGCCGCCATCGCCCAGCGGGACAACGCCAGCGACGGCCCCCGGGGCACCAGCCCGGACTACCTGAGAGAGGGATTGCTGCCGAACCTGCACCTTCAGTGGTCCTGGACGGACGGGCGGCTGACCGGCGGGCTGGCGGCGGACGTGAAGAGGCTGCGACCCCGGCTCGTCAATGATTTCGACGGGATTCAAACCCACGACCACCTGACCACCTGGGCCTGGATGGGGTATGCCCGCTACCGGCATGGCTCCCTGGATCTGAAGGGCAAGCTCATCGCGGGACAAAACCTGAGTGAGCACCTGATGCTGGGCGGGTACGGGGAGCAGCTGCCAGAGACCTATGGAGCGGGTTGGGCGGCCCCCCGCTATGTCCCGCTGAACCACCTGACGGCCTGGGCCAACATCCTTTATGGCGACAAGGTGCGCTACGGCCTGTTTGGCGGTTGGTCCCGCAACCTGGGGGCCAGGGAAAGGATCAACGGGCCCTGGTACGGCCGGGGCCATGATATTGCCTGGATTTCCCGGGTGGCCCCTTCCGTGACCTTTTCATCCGGTAAGGTCGGTCTTGCCCTCGAGCTGGAGGTCACCACCGCCGCCTACGGGACCCCCGATGCCAGGGGGAAGGTCCGGGACACCACCCCCGTGACCAATGCCAGAATGCTTTTCACCGGGATGTATTTCTTCTGATTCCGGATTCCTTTCGGGCATAAGTAAAAATACGTATTAAATAATAACCGTTTGAGGGGTGTGTGAAATCATGCACCCCGAGAACATATATTGCTGTTCTTTAGGTAATAACGGCTGGGAAAGCCTTGTTCCGATCATTGACCGGCCGGGTTTCGTGCGTTCCGTTTGCATGGAAACACGCGAACAATGCTTGGAAATGAAATAAATAGTAAATATTTTTATCTCACAAAAATGATAAAATATAAAGCAAATAAGTCTGTTGGACGATCGGATATAATAAGTGACCTATAAGATGTATGTATTTTAAACAGATAAGTAAAACGGCGTATGAAGGTATCCGAATTCAAGAAAAAGTATCAAAGGGTCCGGGACATTGAGTTCATGTTTGTCTACAAGGGATTCACCGTCATGATGCTGCGGGGCGGTGCGCAGGATGTGGTCGAGATGCCATTGTTCAAGCTGGAGAAAATCCTGAACAACCACTCCTTCTTCAGGATTCACAAGTCGTATATTGTGAACCTGCAGCAGGTGCGGGAGCTCCAGGTCAGCGACAACAAGGTCAGTATTCGCATGAACGGCCACACCCTGCCGGTTTCCCGGCGCAGGAAGTGCGCCCTTCTCAGGGTGATTGGATCCAGAAAATGATCGGGACGCGTCTCCCCGGGATCAGAAGAACGCAGTGACCAGGCTGACGATCGCGCCGAACATTAGGATGCCCAGCACGAGGCTGATCAGCATCAGGATGAGGGAGGCCTTTGCCCAGTTTGCCTTGCTGGGGTTGGTGCCACCGCCGAACCCCCATACAAACAGCATGATCAGGTTGACCAGGGGAATGAGCATGATGATCAAAGTAAGCAGCCAGTCGCCGAGGCCGATGACGGGCGATGCAGGGGGCGGAGGGGAGGAGTGATGCGCTTGGGTTTCAGGGTTCTGAACGTTTTCCATGGGCGTGGGTTTTGATGATCGAAGAGAAAGTTACGACAATAATGCCAAAACACCAAGTCAACCCCCGTTCTTGTGCTGCGGAAGGGTGAATGAGAAGGTGCTGCCTTCCCCCACGACGCTCTCCACCCGGATGACGCCTCCGTGTTTCTTCACGAATTCCCTGCAAAGATTCAGCCCAAGGCCCGTGCCGGTCTCCCGGGAGGTGCCGCGGGTGCTTGCGTTCGGCTCCCCATCTAACAGGATTTTCAGTCTGCCGGGGTCAATCCCCACCCCCTGGTCCGAAACGCTCACCTCCGCAGCTTCCCCGGACGCCCTGGCTGACACTTCGATGAGGCTGTTTGAACAGGAAAACTTGACCGCATTGGCCATCAGATTGCTCAGGATGATACCCAACATATGCCTGTCGGCAGTGCAATCCATGTTTTCGGGAATGCTATTCAGCAGCCGGATGGATTTGCCGCCTGCCAGCGGACGAAAACTTAAAAGGACTTCTTCGGCCGCCTCCCGGAGGTTCACCTTTTCCGGCTGGAAGGAGATCTCCTCGGTCTGAGACCGTGCCCAGTCCAGCAGGTTCTCCAGCATGCGGTAGGTTTTTCCGGCCTGTGTGTGGATGAGGCGCAGGTGCCTATTAACTTTTTCAGCGTCCAGCCTCTCATGGTGGCTCATCAGGAGCTCGGACATTCCCAGGATCGCATTGAAAGGGTTTTTGAGGTCGTGTGCCATGACCGAGAACAACTTGTCCTTCGTCCGGTTCAGCTTTTGGAGCCGGATGTTTTGCTGCTTCACCTGGCGGGTGCGTTCCCGGACCTTCTCCTCCAGTTCGTGGCTGCGTTCCACCAGCAGCCTGTAGGGCACGCTTTCCCCCACATCCTGAATGCTGTCGGGCTGGGACCAGTGGGCGTGGGCCAGTTTCCAGACACCCCCCTCCCGTTTCATGACGGCCGTGGTGCGGTTGTTGTGCGTTTCCACCCGGTGATGGCCCCGGCTGATCATCTCCATGTCCATCACGGCCATGACCAGGGCCACATCCGGCCCCAGGTCAAACACCCTATGCTCCCTGAGCCGGTAAGTCACCTTATCCGGCGCCTGCTCGAACTCCCTTCGGAAGAGGGCCAGGGAAGCCTCCCGGTCAAAGCCCGCCTCGTCGATGCCGGTGCCGAACATGGTGAACCCCCCGCTGAAAACCCCGGTGGTCTTTTCCCAGTCCCTGGCCGTGTAGGCCTTGACATAGCCCATATAGGCATCCAGGATGTCTTTTTTCTTTTCCAGATCGGTCAATTCCTTCATGGCTTCCTGGTCTGAAAGGCAAAGAGACGCCCGTGAACCGTTGTTCCCTCCCCGGAAGAACAATTCACAGGCGCCTCAATGCACCGGTCTGACAGGTTGATCACATGTCAACCTTCTTTTGTTACCGGCCGGCTTTCTCATCCGGCCCGGAGTCTACCTCCCCTTGTTTTTTACATAGCGGTTGAACCACTCCAGCCATTCCCAGTGCATGTGCAGGACCGATTCGCGGGCGCGGTAGCCGTGGCTCTCATGCGGGAGCATCACCAGCCGCACCGTGGCGCCATGGCCGCGCAGGGCATCGTAATAGCGTTCGCTCTGGATGGGGAAAGTGCCCGAGTTGTTGTCGTCGATGCCGTGGATCAGCAGGATCGGGGTGGTGACCCGGTTGGCAAAGGAGAAGGGAGACATGGTGAAATACACCTCCGGTGCCTGCCAGTAGGTGCGTTCCTCCGCCTGGAATCCGAAAGGAGTGAGCGTCCGGTTGTAAGCCCCGCTGCGGGCCACTCCGGCGGCGAACAGGTCGCTGTGTGACAACAGGTTGGCCGTCATGAAGGCCCCGTAGGAATGGCCGGACACGCCCACCCGTTCCGGGTCGGTCACCCCCATCTCCACCAGCTTGTCAATGGCTCCCCTGGCATTTGCCACCAACTGCTCCACAAAAGTGTCGTTGGGCTCGTCATCGCCCTCGCCCACGATGGGGAAACTGGCGTTGTCCAGTACGGCATAGCCCTGGGTCACCAGCATCACAATCGAGCTGGCACCCACGCGGGTGTAGGTGTGGGGTGATCCGCTGACCTGCCCGGCGGCATCCGCGCTCTTGAATTCCCGGGGATAGGCCCAAAGCAGGGTCGGCAGGGGGGCATCCACCCCCGGGCGGTAGCCCGCCGGCAGGTAGAGCGTTCCCGAAAGGGGAATGCCGTCTTCACGTTCATAATGGACCATCTCCTTGTGAAGCTCGCGCAGCTGCGGGAAGGGGTCCGGCAGCTGGGTGATCTGGGTGAGGCGGTTGCGGCGCATGTCGCGCAGGAAGTAGTTCGGGTGGACATCGTTCGACTCCCTGCGGGTGATCACCAGCTGGCGTTCGGCATCGATCAGCCGGACGGGACGCTCGAAATAGGGCGGCTCGCTGCGCCACAGGCGGGTGGTCTGTCCGTTGCGGATGTCGTACTCGTCCACGAAAGGCCGGTCGCCTTCAGCAGAAGCCCCCTGTCCCACCAGGTAAAGCTTCCTTCCGCGGCGGTCGAATTGCAGCACCCCGCGACCGTATTCATTGGTGGTAAACTGAAAGCTGCCCGGGTCGTTGTAGCGGTCCTCCATGCTGCGTTCCACCAGCAGCTTCGGTTCTTCCTGCGGCTTCTCGGGGTTGAACACATGGAGGCGTCCCAGGCGGGTGGCGCGCCAGGATTCGCTGACCAGGGCGAAGTCGTTCTTGCCCCAGCTGATGCCTCCGTACCGCAAACCGAGCTTAAAGCCCGGCAGGGGATCGCCCGTGAAGGGAGCGCTCAGGCTGAACAACTGCTCCCGGTATTCCGCTTCAACGGCCGGGTCGCCCCCGTCGAGGGCCTCGACCCAGTAAAGGGTGGCCGGGGCGTCTGCACGCCAGGTATGGCTTCGCGGACCCGTCCGGACGGCTCCGAAGCCCTGGGGCAGGTCATCGGTCAGCGGTACTTCGGCCAGCACGCGGACCAGGTTGCCTTCGATGTCCATCAGCTCGATCACGTGGGGGAAGCGGCTGGCGGGTACGATATAGGAATAGGGCTTCACCAGCCGGGTCACCATCAGGTAGTTCCCGTCGGGGGAGTCGCTGATGGACCGGATCACGCCCGGTTCTCCCAGCTTGCTGGTGTTTCCGTCCATATCGATCCTGGTGATCTGGACGGTGGTGTAATAATCGAAAATGGCCTCATCATAACGGTCGCTCAGCAGGTCCTGAAAGGTGCGCACGGCGGCCCGGCGGCCGATGCTCTGCTGCACCACGGGGCCGGCGGCCACCCTGGGCCTCCCGGGAGCGGCTCCCCGGTTCTCCGGAATGGCAGAGAATATGATCGTATGGTTGTCGGACAGCCAGGTGAAGGTGGTGCCCATGATGTCGTTGATGATGGGGGCCGTGAGCCGGCGCGCCCGGGCCTGTGCCACGTCGACCACCCACAGCTCGATGCCGGTGGCGGTGGTGTGGGTGAAGGCGATCTTGCTGCCGTCGGGCGACCAGCGGGTGTTGCTGATGCGCGGGTTGGCGGGCAGGCCCTGAACCGGCCGGCTGTTGGTGCCGTCGATGTCCATCAGGGTAAAGCCCGAACCGTAACCGGTGCGGCTGGGTCCGTTGGTGACGGGATCGAAACGGATGCCTCCCAGGCGGTATTCTTCCATGGCCATTTCCTCAATGGACGGCAACTCAGGGCTGTCGGTGAGCAGGATGACCGAATTGTCGGGGCTGATGCTCATCGACGGGGTGGACGGGGCGTCGACCAGGTCGATGATCTCCTGGGGCGGCAGCATATAGCCTCCCGGAAGCTGCGCCACCGCATGGAAGCACAGAAAAGTCAGTAAAAACAAGAAACTGTAAACGGGTTTTTTCATGATGGTAGGGATTTAGGAATTGCAGCCGGCAAAATAGCAAGAAATTATCAATGATCGTCGGATGAGAATGATTTTTTTTACCGGCCACGGCGAATCAGGGGCCTGAGTAGCCAGATCCATCCGACGGCAATAAAAAAGGACAGGGCCGTGCCCCCGGCCAGCCCGGCCACCGGAAACAGCAGCCCGCAGAAATAGCCGTAGATGACGATGTTGGTGGAAGCCAGCAGCATGATCTTGCCCGTGGCCCGGGCGAATGCCGGACCTGCCGATAGGGTGAGAATGACCATGGAGGAGAGCATCACGGCCGGAAAGGTCGAAAAAATGCCGGCCCAGAAAGCCGAGCCGGTGCGCGCCACCAGGATGGCCGTGCCCACCACGCTGCCCGCGAACAAGGCACGCAGCCCGACCTGAGACAGGGAAAAGCTTTTTCCGGTGCGGCCCATGGCGGGGATGTGCAGGACCCTTTCGGCCAGCAGGTAGGTGGTGAGGGCAATCACGAAATACAAGACCGTCCAGGTGATGCGTCCGGTTTCCTGAAACAGCGAGGCGGCAAGGGCAAGGACCAGCCAGGTGCCCAGGGAGTCGGCCACCGCCCGGGTCAGTCCGCGGGGCAGCAGGGCGATGAAGGCGAACAGAAAGAGGGTCGACAGGCTCATGCCCAGGGGAATGGTGGCGGTGGTCTCCGTGGCAAAGGGGGTGCCCTGGGTGATGCCGATGAACAGCAAGGACACCAGGATGGTGGAGGGCATGTTGCTGACCATCCCGCCCAGCTTGGATCCCAGGCGTTCGGACAGCAGGGTGGCCCCGCTGATCCAGAGGCCGGCGATCAGCACCGAGAGGGCAAGTTGTTGCAGAAAAAGGCTTGACATGGCGGAAAGAATGGTCCCGGCAAATATATTTTTTTAATCTCAGGGAAATGACTATTTTTCGCCCCAACCGAACAAAAAAACCCAACCAAAATGAAGAAAGATACCCCCATTCCCTACGATGTCGTTCAACGGCATGTGCAAGAGATGAACCTGCAGAGCGTGGGCAGGGCATCCATACGCGAGATCAAGCGGCTGGTCGACCATATAGAGGAGGATACCGGCACCCGCTTCATCCGCATGGAAATGGGCATCCCGGGCCTGGCGCCCACGCCCATCGGGGTGGATGCCGAGGTAGAGGCCCTGCGCTCGGGCATCGCGGCCATCTATCCGGACATCGACGGCATTCCCTCCCTGAAAAAGGAGGTCTCCCGCTTCGTGAAGCTGTTCATGGACATCGACGTCAGGCCACGCGGCTGCCTGCCCACGGTGGGCAGCATGCAGGGCAGCTTCGCCTCTTTCCTGACGGTGACCCGCATGTACCCGGACAAGGACACCATCCTGTTCATTGACCCCGGCTTTCCGGTGCACAAGCAGCAATGCCGGGTGCTGGGCGTGCCGTTCGAGAGCTTCGACGTATACAACCACCGGGGCGAAAAACTGCGCGACAAGCTGGAGTCCATGCTGTCCAAAGGGCACATCGCTGGGATGCTGTATTCCAACCCCAACAACCCCTCCTGGATCTGCTTCATAGAGACCGAACTCAGGATCATCGGGGAGCTGGCCAATAAATACAATGTGGTGGTCATGGAGGACCTGGCCTACTTCGGCATGGACTTCCGCCGTGACTGCTCCAAACCGGGGGAGGCGCCCTACCAGGTGTCGGTGGCCCATTATACGGACAATTACATTTTATTCATCAGCAGCTCCAAGGCTTTCAGCTATGCAGGCCAGCGCATCGGCATGATGGTGATCTCCGACCGCCTGTTCGAGACCCGGGCGGAGAACCTGTGCCGCTACTATTCGTCCGATATGTTCGGGCGCGCCATGGTGTTCGGCACGATCTATGCCCTCAGCTCGGGCACGGCCCACTCCCCCCAGTACGCCCTGGCGGCCATCCTGAAGGCGGTCAATGACGGAGAATATGACTTCGTGGAGGTGGTTCGGGAATACGGCCGCAAGGCCGCCATCATGAAGAAGCTGTTTCTGGACAATGGCTTCCGCCTGGTGTACGACCGGGACGAGGACGAGCCGTTGGCCGACGGTTTCTATTTCACCATCTCCTACCCGGGCTTCAGCGGGGAGGAGCTGATCGAGGAGCTTGTCTATTACGGCATCAGTGCCATCTCCCTGGCCATCACCGGGAGCGAGCGCCTGGAGGGTTTGAGGGCCTGTGTTTCACTGGTGCGGCGGGAGCAGTTTCCGGACCTGGAGTCCCGGCTGAAGAAGTTTCATGAGCATCACGGGTAGTTGGTTGTTGGCTGTTGGCTGTTGGAGGGGGGAGTTTTAAAAATTTTTGTGCAAAGTCAGGAAATCATTATCTTTGCAGACGCAAAAACCGAACTGCCCGGGCTCTGCGAGGGCGCGGCAGCAAGGTGGCGCAAAGAGCCGGAGAGGTGGGTGAGTGGCTGAAACCAACAGTTTGCTAAACTGTCGTACTCGATTAGGGTACCGGGGGTTCGAATCCCCCTCTCTCCGCCAGAGACAAACACTATCCCGGCCCCGTGCCGGGATAGGCGTTTTCGGGGTGTAGCGTAGTCCGGTTAGCGCGCCTGCTTTGGGAGCAGGAGGTCGGAGGTTCGAATCCTCTCACCCCGACCAAAACAAAAAGCCCCTGTGCATTCAATGCGCAGGGGCTTTTTTGGCAAAAACACCCATTGCCATCCCCCTCGTCTCACCGGGCCATTAAATGATTTCTTTTCGTATTATACATGAGCAAGTACCCTCTTTTGTCGGCATCGCTCAGGAATGAACGATACACCAATGTTTCCACAAGGGTTTGCTTCACAAGAAAAGGGCTCACAAGTTTTTCAAACCGATTCTCTGTAACGCCTATCCGCCTGGCAAATTCTGCAAAGTCACTGAGGGTCGGATGCCCGTTCTTTTTATATTGCTCGCTTTTAAAGTCATCTGAAAAGAGCCCTTTGTCCAATGCAAAATCTGTATCGTTCACATGCAATGTTGTATTTATCAAGTCATAAGCAGGACTCAACAAATAATCTCCTTTGGATGATTCAAGCAAGGAGAAGTTTTTTAAGTGGGCATCACCATTGGAAAACACATAATTGAACACCACCAACGAGAAGAACTTTTCTATTTCTATCCGCCAGGCCGGAACATGTTGTTGTATTAGTGACCCAACTTCTTCATAGCTGGAGTCGTATTTGAAATTTGCCCCTGCATTGTCTTTTGTTTTTCCTGCCAGTGTGGCAAAATCCTCACTGCCCCATTTGCTCCCATCTTCTTTCACATCAAATCGCCTGGTGATATAGGCGGGTGCCCCATTTTTGAAAAAAATCATGGCATTTTCCGCCGTATTCAGTCCATACACCTGCCTGGCTATTTGCATGGTCAAATGTTCATTGGCAGGCACCTGGTCCACTTTTTTCAAGTCTCTCGGAATCGGTTTAAGAATGTATTTTCCCCTTTCGCCTTCTTTCGTTAAGCGCAATACATTCTTTTCTAAAATAAAACTCAATTTTTCCTGCACACCCGATATGGATAGGCCTTTGCGGTTTTCCATGAACTCCCTGGCAACCTCTTCGTTTAGTTCTGGCTGGTCGTAAGGTAAAAGATGACTGACTTTTTTACCATCAAACAGCCTCCGCAAACAGCTTGGGCTGTAGGTGGAAAACCCTTCAGTCAAAGTCCCGGGACAGTGTTTTAAAGCATCCAGGTTCATTGTGGCATAATTGGTTTGACGGTCACTGCCCCTATCGTGTCGTGCGCTGCTGTTGCTGCCAGCAAACCAAAGTCATCTTCCTCATCAATGCGCCATTGGATGGATTGCAATTTTCGGTTTACGCCTTCGCTTAACATATTGGAAAAAAAGGGAAACAAAAAATCACTGCGGTATTCCTTTTGTTTCTTTGACAACGTCAGACTGATTGCCGGTTTGCTTGCATCGTAAAAATAATTGTCATCATATTTGAACACATAATGCTGCCGGCTTTCTTCTTTCAGGATCCCGGCGAAAACGCCATTACGGTATACTTCCATTGCCCTCATTGATCAATGCATCTTTTTTACTTCAAGCGTTAATTCCATGCCCAGCACTTCCGCTATATTGCTCAACACACCCAATGACGGATTGCCCTGGCCCCGTTCCAGTTTATACAATGTATTGGTGCTCACTTTTGCCAGTTCAGCCAAATGTGGCTGGGTTATGCCCAGCTCTTTTCGCCGGCTTCTGATGGTTTCTCCAAGACGCTTAATTAACATCATGCTGTGATTTCTTTGTCAAATATACACATGATTTTAAAATATCTAATCAAAATCACATTATATTGTGGTATTTGTTATTGTTCCTCTTTGTGGAATGGAAAAAACAATAAAATCACATTTTGTTGTGATTTGCTTTCAATCAGTTCTTTGAAGGTATTTGCCACAGGCTGCAAGCCATTGAAGCTGATTCGAGAGAATGTGCGCCCCGCCCTGGATATGCAGTCTGAATCACGCCCTCTCCTGACACCCTACAACCGGAACCCGATGTCCCTGGCCACCGAAAAAGTGAGGGCGCGGGTGCCGGCCAGCTGGATGCCCCGGTAGTTGCGGTAAACGGGCAGATCCAGGATCACGGAAAAGTTCCACAGCAGGTTCAGGTTGTAGTTCAGCTGGGGGGAGAGCCACAGCAGCTGGCTGCCGGAGAAGTCCACCAGCTGCCCGTGCCGGTGGTTCTGTCCGCGGTATTCATACCGGGCCTGCAGGATCAGGGTCAGGTCCTTGGTCAGCCCGGTCCACCGGTTGGCCAGGTGCTTGGACACATAGAGGGAGTGGGTCTGGGCATCCCCGAAGCGGTACCCCTGGCGGTTCTCGGTGAAGTGGTTCTCATAGCGTCCGGTCAGGATCAGCCGGATGCTGACCCCGTCGAATTCCTTGATGAAGTAATACTGCAGCACGGCCCCGAAGTTGCCGGTGGACGGCTGCACGTCGACCGGCAACTCCACCCCGCCGGCCGCCTGGGGCCGGGTTGAGAAGGGCAGCTTGGGCCCCGCCGACAGGCTCAGCTCCACCAAGCGGACCGGGTCGCTGTAGACATTGACCTTGGCAGACAGCACGGCGTTCGACAGGCCCTGTCCCCTGAGTTCATAATCAAGGTACTTGTACTCCTGGGCTTTGCGCAAGAAATAGCCCGCCTCGGCCTCCAGCGTCAGCCGCTGCGTCAGCCCGTAGCCGAGGCTGAAGCCCGTGTAATGGTAATGGGCCGAGCCGATCGCCCCGGGCGGGTCATAGTCCGACGGGCTTCGCCCCTCAAAGTATTCGTCGGACAGCCCATGCTGGTAGAAACCGATCACCCTCGCCTTGCCCCTGAGCAGGATGCCCAGGTTCGTGCTGCCCGCGATGGGATTGCCCGGGGAGGCAAAGCACTGGGCCCGGAGGTCATCCGCCGGCATAAGGCAGAGGATGGCAAGCAGCAGGATGGTTCTCACGCAGGCCATGTCTTTGGGACGGGTTAGAAATACACATAGACTTTGACCGAGAGCGACGCCTCGTCCCCGCGCTTGTCGGCGACGCGGCAGGTGATGGTGTGCTCCCCGGGCTGGCAGGGATCGGTCGTGTAGATCACCTCCTCCCCGCTGCCCAGCAGGGCACCGGCCGTCACCGACCAGTGGTAGAGGAGCCCGCTGCCGGTGGCCCGGGCCGTGACACGGGCGGTGCCGCCCACCGGGATGCTGTCGCTGTCGATGGTCAGGGACTCGAACGCCAGGGGCAGGTCGCCCGGTCCTTCATTGTTCTTGTCGCAGGCCGGCAGGCAGGCCAGCAGCAGGGCCGCGGCGAAAATAATCATGCACTTTGTCTTTTTCATGGTGCCAGGGGTTATTCATCCTTGATGCAGCGAACGGAGAGGCCGTAGGTCTTGGGCCAGCTGTCGTAGCGCCCCACCGCGCTGCTGGCCGAGCGCAGGCAACGGCGGAAGGCGTTGCCCTGCCGCACCGACTCGGTGGAGGTATAGAAATAGCCGAACTCGGTGCTGCTGCCTTCGATGTAGATCCAGGTGCCCCCGCTGGTCCGCCCCCCGCCCATCAGGGCCTCGAAGCCTGAGGTGCCCCCGGCCTTCATCCGGGTGCCGATGCCGAAGCCGCGGAAGCCGGTCCGGTCGGCATCTTCGGGCGACATCCCCAGGGCCATCTCCAGCTCCTTGTATTCCTGATCGGTGGGCACGTGCCAGCCCGGCGGGCAGATGCCGCGCGCCCCTTCGGCGGTGGTGTAGTCCATCACCTGGTTCCACTGGTATAAACCGCCATATCTGTCGCAGTTGTCCGGGTCGTTGCCGTAGCAGTATTTCTGGATGAGTTCCGGATCGGTCTGGCTGACGTTGCCCGGCACCATGGTGCCCACATTCAGGTTGCGCGCCATCCAGCAGCGGTCCCCGATCACCACCGTCGGATAGGACTGCCCGTCCCTCGGATCGGTGAGTGTATCCCCGCAGCGGAAGATGTCGCTGAGCGCCACCAGGCGGGTGTCTGTATAGTAAGCCGGGGGGCAGGCCGGGTCGGTGATCTTCAGCCTCAGGTAGGTGTCCATCGTCGGATAGAACACCATTTGCAGGCCCGTTTTCCCTTCGAAATCATGCCATTGCTGCTGGTCGAACGAATACTGCCACTGAAGCTCCCCCGCCACGTAATCCACCGCCACCAGGGTGACCGAATCTCCCGGCAGGTAAGGCGGCCCCATGCCCTGAACGGAAAGGAGCAGCAGCCATAAGCAGGTCCCTATGCAGGCGAGTCCTTTGATCATGGCGTCAATGGTTTCCGACGATGATTTTTTGCTGATGCCTGCGTCCGCCGTTGCTGAACCGCAGGATATACACCCCCGGCACCACCCCCGCCAGGTCGATGCGAGCTTCCCGGCAGGACGGGCCCACTGTCTGTTCCATGATGATCTTGCCCTGCATGTCCAGCAGCACGACCCGGTCCTCCAACAGGCCGTCCTGTCCCGCCAAGCGGAGCGTCAGGCAACCCGTTACCGGGTTGGGGAACAACAGGGCACCGGGGTCGTGTCCCCCGGATTCAACGATTCCCACATGGGGGCAGGGCGGGATGATGAATTCGAGGACATGCTGGGAATGGCCGCCGGCAGGTGCCGACAGGAGAAAAAACAGGGCAGCGATGACATACCGGACCTTCATGGGTCTTATTTACGAACAAAGGAATCCTGCCATTGGTCCCATAAATATATAAAAAATATATGGATGCGTTAAAACCAGAAGCCATGAATAGAAAATCCGCGCTCAGGCAGGGCGGAGCGGTTTCTGCTTGCTTTTCACCCGAAATCTTCCTAAGTTTAGCTGTTTTTTCACCGATGACCTTTGCCCGGATGGCCCGCAGTGTATGCCATTGGTTTCTGCTCCGGTCCCTGCTGCCTGTGCTGCTGGCGGGCCTGGCCATGGCCTGCGAGGACAACGGCAACGGACCCAACGGCCACGAACCGGGACCCGTGCAGCCCATGGAGCCGGTGGAGGATGTGGACGGCAACGTGTACCAGACCGTCAAAATTGGCAACCAGATATGGATGGCGGAAAACCTGAGGACCACCCATTTCCGCAACGGGGATCCCATCCGGCTGATGGTCACGAACGACGACTGGGCCAGTGTGCGGGGTTCGGCCTTTTCGTGGTACAACAACGACTCCCTGAACAAAGGATTTTATGGGGCCCTGTATAACTGGGCTGCCGTGGCCGATATCCGCGGCCTCTGCCCGGTGGGCTGGAGGGTGCCGACGGAAGGCGACTGGAAGGAGATGACATCGTCCCTTGCGGGGAGTCAGGCCGACTGGGGCAATTACCTGAAGTCCTGCCGCCAGGCCGGGTCTCCCAGGGGCGGGGACTGTGCCACCACGGAGCATCCCCGCTGGAATGCCCATGGCAATCATTACGGTACCGACGACTACGGCTTCGGCGCCCTGCCCGGGGGCGGGCGCTACAGCTTCGGCCCGTTTTTCGGCAGGGGCAACGCCGGCCTGTGGTGGACCGCCTCCAGCCAGTCCGACGATTTCGCCTTCAGCCGCTACCTTTTATATGATTACGGAGACCTGTTCACCAGCGTACGCGACCAGAACTATGGACTGTCGGTGCGCTGTGTCAAAAATTAACCCCGTCATCTTTTTTCGCTGCCTTTCAGTGAGCCACCCCGTTCCGGCCGTGGTTCCTGCGGGTGAGCAACGACACCCCCACGATGGTGATAAACGACAGGGGGATGGACACGATGCCCGGGTTGTCGAGCGGGAAGGGGGCACTGGAAGGTGGCAGCCCATAATGGTTGTACATGGTGGGCGATAGCAGGATCAGCCCGACTGAGGTCACGATGCCCACCAGGATGGAGGCGGCCACGCCCCGGCTGGTGGTCTTGTCCCAGAACAGGATCATGAGGATGGCCGGCAAATTCGATGATGCAGCCACCGCAAAGGCCAGTCCGACGAGAAACGACACATTCAGCCCCTTGAGCAAAATGCCCAGCAGGATGGCGAACACCCCCACCCCGAAGGCGGCGATCTTACCCGCCCTGACCTTGACATGGTCCTGCATATTCAGTCCCAAAAACTTGTCGAGCAAGTCGTGGGCGATGGCCCCCGAGGAGGCCACGATCAGTCCGGAAACGGTCCCCAGGATGGTGGCGAAGGCCACGGCAGAGATCACCGAGAACAAACCGATGCCGAAGGAGCGGGCCAGCAGGGGGCCGGCCATGTTGCTGCTCTCCACATCGATGATGCCGTTGATCATCGCCCCCAGTCCCATATACAAGGTCAGGATGTAGAAGAAACCAATGGCGGCGATGGCCACGATGGTCGACTTGCGCGCGTCCCGCGGGCTGGGTACGGTATAATAGCGGATCAGGATGTGCGGCAGGGCAGAGGTGCCTAAGAACAGGGCCAGCATCAGGGAGATGAAGTTGAGCTTTTCCCAGACGCTCGCCTGCTCCAGCTTGTAAAACAGCCCCGGGCGCATGATGTCCCGTCCCGGGGTGGGATCCGGATACCAGGCCGTGACCATTCCTCCCTCCCAGGAGAAACTGGTGCGTGTGTAGCGGACCACCTCGCTGTCTTCGATCTTGCTCAGGAAGGTGAAGGGATTCGTGGGCCCGCTCCGTTCCACCTCCTGCCCGTCCGATACGATGCGCGAAAGGTGGCCCACCTGGTAGAACCTCCCTTCCGCTTGCGGGGCCTCGTTATACAGGCGTTGGCCATCGGGGGTGGTCGTGATGGTGAGCATTTCCTCCAGCACGGGGGCATCCTCCCCGCCCGCCAGGCGGTACCATGTGCCCTGCCCGTCCTGCTGCACGAGGACAAATGTGTCCGGCTCCCAGGCCACCACCTGCATCACTTCGCCTCCCGCCGTCACCAACCCGCCATCCTCATCCCATGAGGCCTGCAGGGATTGGTAATGGTGGTAGTCCGGGTGGGGCTCCCTTTGGAGGCCCTTGTTCAGGATGTAGGCGGTCAGGGTGATGGAAAAGACAATCAGCAGCGCCCCCTTCAGGAACTGCACGTAGGTCGTGGAGGTCATGCCCGCCGTGGCCACGATGAAGATAACCACCGATCCGACGATGACCACCCCCACCCAGTGGGGCAGCCCCAGCAGGGGCACCACCAGGTCTCCCGCCCCCACCATCTGCGGAATGAGGTAGAAGATGGACACCACCAGGGTGCTCAGGGCGGCGGTCAGCTTGATGCCCCGGGAGTTGAATTTGTAATCCAGGGCATCGGTGAAGGTGAACTTGCCCATGCGCTTGAGGGGTTCGGCCACCACGAACAGGGCCACGACCCAGCCGGCCAGGAAGCCGATGGAGTAGAGGAAACCGTCGTAGCCCGAAAAGGCGATCATCCCGCAGATGCCAAGGAAAGACGCGGCCGAGAGGTAGTCGCCGGCGAAGGCGATGCCGTTGACCCCCCAGTGGATCGTGCCGCCGGCTGCGAAATAACCCGAGGCCGAATGCGTTTTGCGTGCAAAGTAAAAAGACAGCACCAGAACGGCTGCCACGAATATGGTGAAAATGACAATGGCCAGGGTGGAGGCTTCGTAGATCATGGCTGGTCCTCCTTATGGTTGAGGCGTTCTTCCAGCCGGGTACAGGCCAGGTGGTACAGGAACCCCATGATGATGGCCAGCAGGATCAGCCCGAAGCCGTAAATGATGGCCAGGTTCAGCCCCCAGACGATGCGCAGGCCCATCCATTCGGGACGGACCACACCGATCGCCACGAAGCCGGCGTAGATCAACGCATAAATGATGAAAAGCTTCAGTCCCAGCCTGGACTTGAGGTCGGCCGCCTGGTCGTCGCCCGGGCCGGTTGCGGGTCCGTGAAACATAGTGCCTCCTTTTTTTGTGGTGTACTGCCGGGGTCCGGGTGGTTTTCCCCTCCCGGAACGCTGCCTGACGGTGGCACCGCTCCCGGGTCATACTTCTGTTTAAAACACCCAAATGTAAGATAAAAATTAAAAAACCCGCGGCAGGGGATATTTTTTTTTACTTATATTTGACTCAAAGCACATTTTCATGAAACACAGCCTGCTCTTACTGTCTGGCGGCAGGTCCCGGGACAGATATGCCGCCCCCCAGGCGGGGGCCCGGAGGACCTCCCTTTTGGCGCTTTTTCTGTTTTCAGCGGTCCTTGCGTTGCCCTGTGCGCTGCAGGCACAGAAGCCCCGGTCCGAAACCGATGCGCGGGCCCTGGAACGGGCCGCCACCGAGCTGAAAAGCCTTGGCGGCCGTGGCTGGGAGGGGGCCGGGGGGGAATTGAAATCCATGCTGGAGGAGAGCTGGAAGATGCGGCTGGAGGAAGATGAGAACGGCCTGAACCGATACATGATTGCCTATGCCAACGCCTCTGCCCCGGATGCGGAGCAAGCACTCCTGGAGGCCGTGGAGAAGGCGCGGGAGCAGATGGCCGGTCCCATGATCATGTACTTTCAGTCGTGGAATATGGCCATGCAGGCCCAGGGGAAGCTGACGGCCGAAGAGGCCGCTGCGGTTGAAAAGGCGGTCAACGACAGCCAGGACAGGATCACCCGGGCGTTTATCGCCCTGCAAATGGCCCCCGCCATGCAGATGGTCCGTACCCGGCGCAACGCCGTAGAGGCCCATGTGCGCATCCTGCACAACCAGCTGGCCTTGCGGGAGCTCGCCAGGGAGATCATTGCCGAACGGCTTATGGAGAAAGAAGCCTGGTCCCGGGAGGTCTCCCTGGAGCGGCTGACCTATCCGAAATAACGACGCACCGGGAGTCACAAGGTGCAGCAGGGCGGTTTTCCGGCACCGGAGCCGGCAGGGCCTGTCATCAGCCTGGATGCCGGGCCTCCTGCCGGAGGTCAGAATCGTTTCATCCTTTCCAGCAGCCCCCGGTGGGCGGGGTTCAGCAGCAAGCCCTGGGCGTAGGTGTAAACGGCCAGTCCGGGCATGCTGCAGGCATAATAGCCATCGCCCAGCGCCAAAAGGGCGGCCACCGACTCCGGATACAGTTCGGCCGCCAGCTCCAGGAAGGCCAGCCCGTCCTCTAAGGCCCCCTCTTCCAACAGGGCCCCGCCCAGGCCGGTGATGTCCTGCAGCTCCAGGCGGTAACGGACACCGCTCCCCGGGCTGGCCGTGCCGCGCCCTTCCCCGTCCGAAAGCCCCCTGATGAAACGCAGGGCCGTTTCCAGGCCTTCCGCCTCCATGATGCGGGCCGCCGCCACGGATGCCGATGCCCGGAAGTCCACCTCCCGCCCGTAGAGCACGCGGAGGATGTCCCTTTCGATGGAACGGATCTCACCCGGACGGGTGTTGCAGAACACCAGGATGTAATAGCCTTCTTGCGGAAGGCGGGTGGCGATGCTGGTGAAGCCGTTGGTGCCCCCCGTATGCTGCTGGAAGAACAGGCTGTCGCCCTCCGGCAGGCGGTGGTGTCCCATCACCCAGCCGTAGCCGTAGCCGGACAGGTTGGGGGTGAAAAGACGCTCCTGCAGGGAAGGTTCCAGCAGGCGGTTTTCCCTCAGGGCACGGTCCCACTGCACCATGTCGAGCACCGTCGTGTACATGTCCCCCGTGGCCAGGGCAGTCGACAGGTCCCGGTATTCGGAGTGAACAAAGCCCCAGGGCATCAGGTCGTAGCCGGCAGCTTTGTTTGGCAGCACCTCCCGGTGGTCGACCAGTCCCGTGTCGTGCATCCCGAGCGGATCCAGGATCTCTTCCCGGAGCAATTCCCCGAACGACTTGCCGGTGACCTCCTCCAGGATGTAACCCAGCAGGTAGTAGCCGAAGCTGCTGTAGCTGTAGTCCGTGCCGGGCTCGTACATCAGTTCCAGGTCGCGGAACAGGGCCACGAATTCGCTGTGTTCAAATGCCTTCCTTCCGTACAGGGGGAAGAAGTCCGGTATCCCCGCATAATGCGGAAAGCCGGATGTGTGGGACAGCAGGTGGTGGATGGTGACCACATCCCCCTGGGGGGAGGGGTAGTCGGGGAGGTATCGCCGGATGGGGTCGTCGGTCGACATCCGGCCTGCGGCCACCTGCCGCATGACCAGCATGGAAGTGAACTGCTTGGTGATGGAGGCGATCCGGAACTTGGTGGCGGGGGTGTTGGGCACCCCGTGCTCCAGACTTGCGTGGCCGAAGCCTCTGGCATAGAGCAGCTCCCCGTGCCGGGCCACCAGGACGGTGCCGCTGAACTGGTTGTGGGTGTGGTACAGTTCCAGCACGCTGTCGAGGCGCTGCTGCGGGCCGTAAGGATATGCCCCCAGGGGCAGCAACAGGAGCGCAGCGACCAGATAGATCAGGCGTTTCATAGGGGTGAAAGTTTTGCTGCGGCCGCACGGAAGGCCTCCGTTGCCGGCGCATGGTGAAAGTTTGTTGCCATTAAAAGTAAATAATCCGGAGAAATTTCATCATATTTGCCCGGAATGCTTTTGTTTTTTCATCCAAATGGATCCCATCATGATCATCCCAAGCCCCGCTTTGTTGCGGCGCAGCCCCTCCCGGCCGCTTCGCCTGTGGCTGGCCGTCCTGCTGGCAGCGGCCCCCAGCCTTGTTTTTGCCCAGTCTGCCTCCAGGCGAACGGTGCCTCCCCGGCAGGAGGTGTACCGCATCGCCGTCCTGGAGTTTGTTCACGAGACCTGCACCTACTGTCCGGAGCCTGCCGCCCTGGCGGACTGGCTGGCCAGCGGGGAGCCGACCGACCGCATCCTGGGGCAGGGGACAGGCTACGTGGGCGGCTTTGAGGAGCGCATGGCCGCCTATGGGGGGGTGGAGCTGGTGGGGATCACCTCCCCGGCCGGCATGCCGGTGGGAGGGACTTCGCGCAGCTGGAATTCCCGGGAGACGTGGGATTTCTTCACCACACGCATGCTGCAGGAGCTGCGTGACAAGGGGCCGTTCGACGGGGTGCACCTGGCCCTGCACGGCTCCATGGCCGTGGTGGGCGTGGCCCGTCCCGAAGCGGAGCTGGCACGGCAGGTGCGCCAGGTGGTGGGCGAGCAGGCGGTAATCACCGTGACGCTCGACCTGCATGCCTGCGTGGATGATGAGCTGGTGGCCCCCGGAGCGGCCGATGCCGTCTTCTCGGTGAAGCGCTTTCCGCATTACGACGCCACCCTGATGGGGCAGCGGGCCGCCGATGTGATGGTCCGCGCCCTGCAGGGAAGCTACCGGCCCGTGGTGGCCACCCGCAAGCCCGGGGTGATCACCCCCAGCTTTTTCCAGGGAACGGTGCGCTATCCCGCCCGGGAGATCATGGAGCGGGCCCGGCGTTGGGAAAACCGGGAGAAGGACGTCTATGTGTCGGTGAATTTCGGCTTTGCCTATGCCGATGTGCCCGACAACGGGGCCTCCATTTACGTGGTGACCAACGGGGACCCCGCCCTGGCCGACGAGATCGCAGACGACATGAATGCGTTCTTCTGGCGGCACCGTGAAGATTTCGTATTCAAGGATATTTACCAGGTGGAAGACGGGGTGGAGCGCATCCTGCAGGCCGTGGCCGCCGGGGAAACCCCTGTGGTGGTGGCCGATGGCTGCGACCGCACCGGGGGCGCCACCTGGATCACCAACGAGCTGATCCGGCGGGGAGCCGCCAACTTCTGCATCGGCACTTTGACGGATGAGGCCTTCTTCGGGGAGGCGACCGGAAAAAACCTGCAGCCCGGCCAGCAAACCGGCCCGGTGGCCATCGGCGGCACCACCGACGCGTTCGCCGGGGAGCCCGTGCGGCTGGACGATGCCGTGGTGGAATTCCGGGACGCCCACCACCTGGTGCTGCGCTTTGGCGACAACAACCGCATCGTGGTCACCCCGGAGCTGCGGCAGATCACCGACCCGGGCTGGCATGCCCGGGTGGGCATCGACTTCGAAACCCTGGACATTGTGGTGCATAAGACCCGGGTGCACTTTTTCCGTGGCTATTACGAGACCGGCATCGCCGGGGAGGAATACCCGGGCACCATCGTCAAGATCGAGGTGCCCGGCTGGGGCCCGGCCGACGTGACCCGGATCAATTACGTGAACGGAGGACAATACCTGTACCCCTTTGTGAGGGACCGGGAGATGGGGCATGTCCGGGACCGCCCCTACATCGGGGAGGAGGACATGATTTACCAGACCGGGGAGGGTCTGCAGCTGAAATGATGCGCCCGCTGATCCTTGCACTTGCGATGGCCGCCCTGCCGTTCCATCAGGACAGCCCCGGGCCCACGGGCGACCGTGCCCGCGCGGCCGACATCGGACTGAAGGTAGGGAGTCTGGAAACCGGCCCCCTCAATGCGATCACCGACGTGGCGGGGGTTCTCGTGGGCCACAAGACGCTGTGGCGGGGAGACTCGGTCCGCACCGGGGTCACCGCCATCCTGCCCCACGGAGGCAATCTGTTCCATGACAAGGTGCCGGCCGCGATCCACTGCTACAACGGCTTCGGCAAGCTGGCCGGCTACCTGCAGGTGCGGGAGCTGGGGACCATCGAGACGCCCGTCGTGCTGACCAACACCCTGAACGTGGGCACGGCGGTCGAGGCGGTGGTGGCCTATGTGTTGTCGTCGGACGGGAACGAAGGCGTCCGTTCGGTCAATGCCGTGGTGGGAGAGACCAACGATGGCTACCTGAACGACATCCGCGGGCGGCATGTGCAGCCGGCGGATGTGCATGAGGCCATCCTTGCGGCCCGCGGGGGACCCGTGGCAGAGGGCAGCGTGGGCGCCGGCACGGGTACCGTGGCCTTCGGCTACAAGGGCGGCATCGGCACGGCCTCGCGCCGGACACCGCCCATCGGGGGCCGGAGGTATACCGTCGGGGTGCTGGTGCAGTCGAACTTCGGCAGGGTCCTGCAGCTGCAGGGCATCCCCTTCAGTGAGGCCCCGGCGGCCGGCAACGAGCCGGACCCGGAGGAGGGCTCCTGCATGATCGTGATCGCCACCGACGCCCCCCTGTCGGACCGCAACCTGGAACGGCTGGCACGGCGGTCCTTCACGGGCATGGGCCGCACCACCCGGTTGATGTCCAATGGATCGGGCGACTTCGCCATCGCGTTTTCCACGGCCTATACCATTCCGCACGACGGACTCTTGCTGCCGGACGATCTCCCGCCCCTGCTGGGCAACAATGCCATGAACCCCCTGTTCCAGGCGGTGGAGGAGGCCACCCAGGAGGCCATCTACAATTCCCTCTTCATGGCCCGGCCGGTCACCGGCCACCAGGGCCGCCACGTGCCGGCCATCCCACTGGAGCGGGTGCAGGAGTTGTTGCACCTGCATGGAATGTACCAGACCCGATAACCCATACACCATCATTAACCAAAGACCCATCCCATGAAAACAAAAATGTCCCCTCTTGTATTGATCGTGTTGCCCCTGCTGCTGGCAGGCTGTGCCGCACCCGAAAAGGTTGAACGTTTCCCGGGCGAGGCCTGGGAGAAGGCCGAAAGGCCGGAAGATCACGGCTTCGATTCGGAGCGGCTCGCCCTGGCAAGGGCCTATTCAAATTCCATCAACACCTCCGCTGTACTCATCGTGACCGACGGACTGATCGTGGATGAGTGGGGGGAGACCGACCGCAAGTTCATGACCCACTCCATCCGCAAGAGCGTCCTCAGCGCCTTGTTCGGAAATTATGTGGAAGATGGGATCATCGACCTGGACCGGAGTATGGAGGATATCGGGATCGACGATGTGCCCCCGCTGACCCCCCTGGAACGCACCGCGACCATCCGCGACTGCATCAAGGCGCGCTCGGGCATTTACCACGACGCCCTTTACGAGTCGCAGGGAATGAAGGATCTGAAACCCACCGGGCTGGTGGTCAGGCCAGGCACTTTCTGGTATTACAACAACTGGGATTTCAACGCCCTGGGTACGGTATTTGAACAGCTGACCGGCAGGAAGGTATTCGAAGCCATGGAGGAGGAGATCGCCCGCCCCATCGGCATGGAGCACTTTGAGGCGGATGACGGCTGGTATGTGCACGGGGAAGAATCCATCCATGCGGCCTACCCCTTCCATATCACAGCCCGTGACCTGGCGCGTTTCGGGCTGCTCATGCTGCGCGGGGGGCGCTGGAACGGGGAGCAGGTGGTGCCCGCCCACTGGATCACGGAGAGCACCCGCTACCATTCCGATGCGGCCCTTTACGGCACCGACGGTTACGGCTATATGTGGTGGGTGGCGAGGGACCACAACAAATTTCCGCACCTGCCCGGGGTGAGCCTTCCCGAGGGGAGCTATTCCGCCCGCGGGGCCGGGGGCCATTACCTGATGGTCATCCCGGAGATGGACCTGGTCATTGTCCACCGGGTGGATACCTACGTTCGCGGCAACCAGGTGACGGCCCGGGAATTCGGTAAGCTGCTGCGGCTGATCCTGGAGGCCCGCCTCTGAGGCGCGGGTCGCATCCGACGAAAACAAGAATCATGAAGAAGCAAGGAATCATCGGCATCGTGGGCGGCATGGGCCCCCAGGCGGGCATCGACCTGTCGCGGCACATCGTGGAGCAGACACGGGCGGGCCGTGATCAGGAACACCTGCCCCAGGTCCTCTGGTCGGTGCCGGAATTGATCCATGACCGGACGGACTTTTTGCTGGGCAGGATCCGGACCAACCCCGCCTACCGCATCGCCCAGGCCATTCTGTCCATGGAGGGCCTGGGGGTGCGCCTGGCGGCCCTGGCCTGCAATTCGGCCCATGCCCCTCAGATTTATGATGTGGTGACGTCCGAACTGCATGCCGCCGGCTCGCAGGTGAGCCTGCTGCACATGGTCCGGGAGGTCGGGCACTTTATACGGGAGACCTGGCCCAGCCGGACAAGGGCGGGAATCCTGGGCACCACCGGGACATTCATTACCCGGCAGTACGACATGCTGAATGAGATGGGGCTGGAGACGGTCAACCTCAGCGACAGGGAGCAGCACAAGCTGCACCTGGCCATCTACCATCCGGTCTATGGCATAAAAGCCACGCCGGGCAGCATTCCGGGCAGACCCAGGGACATCCTGTTGCAGTCCATGGCGTCGCTCCTGGACCAGGGAGCCGACCTGATCGTGCTGGGCTGTACCGAATTTCCCCTGATATACGGCCAGCGCACCTTCCGCGATGTGCCCGTGATCGATTCAAGCCTGGTGCTGGCCCGTGCACTCATTGCGGCACACAGCCCCTCCAGGCTGAAGACATGGGGGCTTTGATCACTCCCCTTCGAGCATTTCCCTGACGGCCAGGGATACCTCGTTGGTTTTGCTGCGGGTGGTGCGGATTACATCCGAGACGTGGGCCAGCACGGAGTCCCAGGTTTCCAGGGTGGCCTCCTCGACCAGCTTCAGTTCTTCGCTGAGACGTTCCTCCTGTTGCTGCAGCGTGTCCCGGTAGGCTTCCAGCTGCTCCCGGACCTCTGCTTCGGCTTCTTCGATCTGCTCATCCAGGTAGGTGATCCTTTGCTGGATGTCCCCCCGGGCACTGTGGATATTCTGGGACACGCTCTGTTTCACTTCCCTGAGTTTTTCATCCTGTACCCGCTTCTGGGCGCCGCCGCCCCCGCCGCATGAGGCCAGAAAGATCAACAGCAGCATCAGGATGATTGCCGGATGCCTGTTCAGTAAATGTCGGATGGGTTTTTTCATCATGGATTGGATTGAAGGTGTATAAAGAGCGGCACAACGTTCCGGCGGGGCCGTTTTCAGGCGGCCGGAACACTGCGCAGGTGGATTTTCCCGAAAAATAAGAAAATTTGCCCGGACAAAAAAGCCATTGAAGCAACTTGCCGGCTTTTTTCCGGGCTGGTTGGGCCCGGGGCGGTGCCTGGGAGGGTGGGCACTTGCACAAAACGTGAAATAAGCGTACCTTTGCGGCACCGCGAAACCGCCCCATGGCGGCAAAGCGACACCAAAGACGGTTCCGTAGCTCAGTTGGATAGAGCAACAGCCTTCTAAGCTGTGGGTCCCAGGTTCGAATCCTGGCGGAATCGCAAAAACCCTTCACGGAAGGGTTTTTTTTTAATGGGTGCCCGCCAAGGCTTCAGGGTTGCTTGCCGGCCTCGGCCCGCCGGGGGTCTATTCGAAGATGACCTGAAAGCGCACGGTTTGCTGGCTCACCTGTATCCTGTTGCCAAAATGCTGCGGCTTGGACTTGGAGGATACGGAAAAGTAATATTGACCGTAATCCATTGGACCGACGATGGCCCGCCCGTCTTCCCCGACGGTGGCCGTATGAATGGATTCAACGACTTCTCCCGTCCGGGTGTTCATCACGGCGCCGTTCCGCCAGTCGGCCAGGCTGCCGTCCAGTCCCTCCCCATTGCCTTCGAAGACCTGGATGGTGGCCTCCACATCCGGAAAATGCTGCCCGGAGGGGGTGGAATACAGGACGGTGACGATGACTTCGGCCGTTTCCTCTCTGGAGCAGCCTCCCAGGCTGAGGGCTGCCATGAGGAGGATCAGGATGCGTGTGAAATGCTTCACTTTTGTGATATTTTGAGATGTTCCGGAGGCAATGTTTTGTGGGCATGCCGTGCGCGCCCTATTTGGTAAACGTTTTTCCGGCCGGTTTGTTTTTTGACGGTTTCCTTCGGGGTGCCCTACCGGCTGCTGCGGACGCTCCGGGCTGGCCGGTCTTCCCGGGGGTCGCCGGACGGGAGAACATGGCCGTGAGCAGGCCGGGGTTGCGGATGTTGTCCAGTATGATCAGCAGCAGGGCGAGGATGTAGAAGCTGTCCATCAGCAGGTTGTAAAAAAAACGGGCGGTGTCGGAGGTGTGGAAGCCGGTGAGCAGCAACAGGAAGATGACCTGCGCCAGGACGAACAGCCCCAGGTTGATCCCGGCAGAAGCCAGGGCCCGCCGGCGGGTCATAAACCAGGGGGTGAAGGCCTGCCAGGAAAGCATCATGACCGAGGGCAGCAGCAGGGTCTGCAGCCGCTGATTGAAGTAACCGAGCCGGCCGCCGATGACCACCCTGACCCGGAACAGCCATTCCCCGTCGTCCTGGATGAGGGCGATTCCCCCTTCGCTGCCTGCGGCTCCCAGCAGGCTGTTGGCCAGAAAAGTCAGCAGGCGGGCATACAGGATGTGGAGCCCGCCGAACCAGAGGGCTGTGACCGCGAGCGAAAGGCCGATCAGTATGGCCGCTTTTTTGATCATGAGGGGACTGTCTTTCCTGCGTGTTTAATTTGGGCGGCTGTTAGCAATGCCTTACGGGCGGCCGTTTCCCTCCAGGCCCAGATGCCAAATACCATGAACCCGAAGAGGATGTTCCAGGCATAGTCGTGAATCGGATCGAACAATTCCGGCCGTAAATTGCCCACATAACCCATGGTGACAAACCGAATGTTGTTCATGATGAAAATGCCCAGCAGGATGATGCCCAGGTTCACGAGCTTGTGCCTCCATGGCCAGCGGGCAAACAACACCAGCGTGATGCCGAAGATATAAAAGTTATAAGCCGTGCATTCCGGCACCACCTGCATATAAAAACCTTTCACCGAAAGATAGGGCACCTGGGTCATTTCTGCGGGGATGAAAAGGACTTTGGCGAACCAATAGGCGGCATGCGTGGTAAAACCCACAAAGAAATCCCTGACCGGCTGGCTGAAGGCCGGCAGGTGGATCAGGGCATTGATGGCAAACCAGGCGATAAAAGCCCATAGCAGGGGCTTCAGCTGGTAAAGCAATTGTTTTCTGCGCTGCTTTTCCTGTTCCCTGTTGCGGAGGTCCGTTTTCCCTGGCTTTTTTCCCATTCCTTGGTTTGTTGTTGCCATGCAAATTTAATGGATTCCGGCAATCCCTCTGTTTTTTTTTATCCATCCGGAGGGGCGTCCATGCTGCGGTGTTCCCTGGCGGACACAGGTGTGCGTTTGCGGACAGCTTGCCGGAAGCGGCCTGACTGACAAAAGGTTGATAACGCCTTTTTTATACTGCATGGTATGGAGTTTGATAAATTCGGGAGCAACATCCGACTCTTTCTTCATGCTCTATTATTACCTGGTCATTGCCTTCAGGCAATTCAAAAAGCAGGGCGGGTTCCTGCTGATCAACATCCTGGGACTGGCCATCGGGGTGGCCGCCTGCCTCCACATCACGGGCTATGTCCGGTTTCACAGGAGTTTTGATAAACAAACCCCCCACTGGGAACGTACCTACCGGGTGCAGTATTCCCGGTGGCTGGAAAACGGGGACCTGGTGGCCTTTGCCTCCTCGTCCCCGACCATCGGTCCCGCCATGATGGAACGGGTGCCGGCGGTGGTGTCTTTTGCCCGTATGTACCATGTGGACGGGGTGTTCTTTCATGGGGAGGATTTTTTTGAGGAAAGCAGGGCCTATTGGGGCGAGTCCGCCCTGTTTGACCTGCTGGGTATCGACGTGTTGGCCGGGGATGGGGCCACTTGCCTTGACCTTCCGGGAACGGCTGCGCTGTCTGCATCAACGGCCAGGAAATACTTCGGGGATGAGGATCCCCTGGGTAAGGTCATTACCAGGAACCGGGACCAGCTTTACCGGGTCACGGCCGTGTATGAGGACCTGGAACCAAACCGGCACCTGGAGGCAGACTTGTTCCTTTCCATGGCGACCTGGATGCAGGAGGTGCCGGATTTGTTCACGGGGGGCTGGTTCAACTCCGGCTTTTATACTTATGTGAGGCTGCTTCCGGGTACTGATCCCGGGGCGGTTGACCGGGCCGTGGCCGAGTACATCGACAGGGAGTTCGGGGAGACCCTAAGCGCCTACCAGATGGGCATGTCCTTCAGACTGCAGCCCCTGTCAGACATTCACCTGGGATCGCATTACATGCACGAGCTCAAGGCCAATGGCAAAAAAGAGACGGTCGATATGCTGGCCATCATTGCCTGGTTCATCCTGCTGATTGCCTGGGTGAATTTTTTCAATCTGGGCTCAATTGCTTCTTTAAGGAGGCTCCGGGAGGTGGGCCTGCGCCGGGTGGGCGGGGCTTCTTCCCGGCAACTGACCATGCAGTTTCTGGTGGAGTCGGCCATTGTCAATGCGATGGCCCTCGTCCTTGCACTGGGCCTGTACGAGGTGAGTCTTCCCCTGTTCCGGACCGTGGCGGGCCTGCCGGCGGGAGCCCTGGCCGCGGAATGGTCCTGGTTCCCGGCGGTGCTGGGGGCGGCCTTCCTGTTCGGCACCCTGTCGGCAGGTGCCTACCAGCCGGCAAGCCTGTCTACCGCGAAGCTGGTCCATATCCTGAAGGGAACCCTGGCCGGAACCGGAGGAAAAGCCGGTCCGCGCAGGGTGCTGGTTGGCTTCCAGTTTTTCATCGCCATGGCCCTGCTGGCAGGCACCCTGGGGGTGTACCTGCAGTACCGGCATATCTCACGGCAGGCCTTTGGTTTTAAGATCGAAAACATGCTTGTATGCAAAGCCCCGGCGGTGGGAGACAATACCCTGGTGTCGCGTTTCAGGGTGTTCTGCAACGAGGCGGAAAACCTGCCCGGCGTGAAGGGGGCCTGTTTCTCCTCGGTGGTGCCCGGCAAACCGAACATATTCAACCGGGGCGGCATCTACCGTTTCGGCGGGACCATCAACGACGGAAAAAATTTCCGTGTGACCGAAGCGGACAGCCGTTTTTTCGATACCTATGAGATTGGTTTCCTGGCGGGAGAAGGCTTCACCGGCAACGAGGCCATCGATGCCGGGAGGGTGGTGCTGAACGGCTACGGGGCCATCTGGCTGGGCTTCGAGAGCCCTGAGGCGGCAGTCGGACAGCGCCTGGTCCTGGAAGGCAATGACTTCCTGATTTCCGGCGTGGTGGCTGACTTTCACCAATTGTCTCCCGGGGAAGCCATCGAACCCCAGCTTTTCCGCTGGCCACAACGACATGGGGGCTACCTGAGCGTCAGCCTGGAGGCGCCTCCGACACCCGGACAGCTTGCCCAGCTTGAAAATCTGTTCACCTCGGTGTTTCCCGACAACCCGTTTGAGCCGTTTTTCCTGGAACCCCTTTATGAGGCACAGTTTGCCCAGGAGAAGCGATTCGGTAAAGTGTTCGGCCTGTTCTCCCTGCTGGCCCTGGCGGTCACCGTATTTGGACTGATCGGCATGGCTGCCAGCGCGGCCGAACAACGCAAAAAAGAGGTGGGGATCCGCAAGGTTCTGGGGGCGGGCCATGCGGCCATCTTCTTTTCCCTTTTCAGGGATTACCTGGTCCTGTGCGCCCTGGCCGCCCTGGTGGCACTGCCCCCATCCTGGTACCTTCTGCAGCGGTGGATGTCAGGTTATGCCCTGCGGGCGCCCATGCCCTGGTGGTTGTTCGTACTCCCAGTGATGGCCGTGGCAGGCGTTTCCCTGCTGACTGTCTGGTGGCAGTCGCAGCGCATCATCCGGCTCAACCCGGTGGAAAACCTCAAGTACGAATAGGTCCCTTCGCCATCCTAACGGGGAGTTGCCTGGCGGTGCTTCTCCAGGTAAAGCTGGTAAAGCCGCAGGTGTTTGTCCGTGCCCTGGAGTTCACGGCCCTGGATGAAGACCATTTCTGTAACAGTCCACAACTCCAGCGGGTCGCCGTTGGTGACTATGATGGTGGCATCCTTGCCCGGTGCCAGGCTGCCCACCCGGTCGTCGATCCCCAGGATGCGGGCTGCACCGATGGTCACTGCCCGGAGGGCCTCCTCCGCCGGGAGACCAAAAGCCACGGCAGTCCCCGCATGGAAGGCCACGCGGTAGGCGCCGGCAGCGGAGGCCTCGCCCCCGATGCAGAAGGGGACACCTGCTTCATGCAGCCTGGCAGGAAGGGCGTACGACTGGTCGTAGGGCTCCCAGGCCCGGGCAGGACCGGAAACCACCGGGGTGATCATCACGGGAATGCCCCTGGCTGCCAGCTGGGAGGCCATATACCCGGCATCCCTGCCTCCGACCAGCACCATGCGCAACCCTTCCTTTTCGGCCCAGGTCATGGCGGCCTGGATGTGTGGCAGTTCGTCTGCCTGAATGAATACGGGCAGGCTGCCGTCCAGCACGGGCAGCATGGCTTCCCAGCGCAGGTCGACCGGGTGCTGCTTGCCTGACGCACGGGCCTGCCGGTACCTTTTGGCGCTGTCGAATGCCTCCTGCAGCTCTGTCAGGGCCTTCTGCCGTTCTGCCTCATTGCGCATGGATGGCCAGGTGATGGCCAGTCCCAGGGGGGCGCGCAGGGTCATCTGCTCCCAGGTCCAGCCGTCGGTCATCATGGCGGCCGTCTGACCGGAGATGATGCCGCCGCTGGGGGAGATCACCGCCGTGGTGACCCCATGCACTGCAGCCACCCCGATGTGGTCGCTGGCCGAATGAAAGGCCACCTGCGGGCGGACGTTGGGGTTGATGTTCCCGATCTCGCTCAGGTCGGTTGTTTCGCTCAGGCGCCCGATCTCGGAAAGACCGATGGTGGTGCGTCCCAGGATCAGCCCGGGATACACCTCCTTGCCGCTTACGTCGATGCGCCTTGCATGCCCGGGGACGGACACTTCCGTGCCGAGGGCCACGATCCGTCCGTTTTCAAAAAGCAAGGTGCCGGCCTGGATGACGGTTCCGCTTTCCAGGTGGATGTTGCCCCCGACCAGGGCGACCGGTCCGTCCTGGGCCGGCGCGGGGACCTGCGAGGTGGTTTCCGGGATCATTCCCAGGGCAAGGACGAAGGCGACTGCGAGGACCTTCAACGGGAAAAACGCGGCGGTGTCTACTGGGTGGTTCATGGGGTTGGGGGTTGGCTGTTGGGGATTGTTGGCTGTTGGTTGTTGGCTGCTGGTTATTGGCTGTTGGTTGCTTGCTGGCGGAGGATTTCCTGGATGATCAGGGCCCTTTCCCGGCGGACTTCCTCGCGGAGCCGCAGGTCTTCCTCCCGGTCGAAATACCGGCGTCCCTCGATCCAGGTCTGGCTTGCCGTGGAAAAGGTCGACAGGGGGTGGCCGTTCCAAATGACGAAGTCGGCGTCTTTGCCGGGCTCCAGGGATCCGACCCGGTGGTCGATCCCCATGATGCGGGCCGGATAATGTGTGATCAATCCGAGTGCATGGATTTCGTCCAGGCCGGTCTTCATGACCTTGGCCGCTTCCCAGTTCATGCGCGTGGACAGCTGGGTGTTGTCCGAATGAAGGGTGGTCAGCACCCCGGCATCATGCAGCAGGCGTGCATTCTGCAGGATGCCGTCGTAGGCCTCCACCTTGAAGGAAGACCAGTCAGTCCATACAACAGCCGCCGCCCCGTGTGCGCGCAATTCATCGGCGATCTTGTACCCTTCCAGACCATGTTCGAAGGTGGATACGGTAAACCCAAAGTCTTCGGCAAGACGCATGGTCATGAGCATCTCATCCTGCCGGTAGGCATGGACATGGGCCTGTCGCTCCCCTTTGAGCACTTCCAGGATGGGCTCCAGCTGCAGGTCGCGCCGGGGGGGCAGCCCGGTGGGCCTGGCGCGCCACTGCGCCCATTGCCTTTCATATTCCAGGGCTGCCTCGAATGCATCCCTGATGATCTGCTCCGTGCCCATGCGGGTGTTGGGGTAGCGGTCCGGGCTGCGTTTGACGTTCTCCCCGAGGGCAAACTTCAGCCCGGGGGCGGCATCTTCCACCAGCATCTCTCCGGGAAGGCTGCCCCAGCGCATCTTGATCACGGCGTCCTGCCCCCCGATGGGGTTGGCCGAACCGTGGAACAGCTTGGCGGTGGTGAGTCCCCCTGCCAGCAGGCGGTAGATCCAGACATTGTTGGCATCGATCACGTCCTGGATGCGGGTCTCGGAGGTGATGGCGTCGCCGGTCTCGTTGACCGCCCCGATGACGCTCGTATGCAGGTGTGGGTCGATCAGTCCCGGGGTCACGTGCATGCCGGTGGCATCGATCACCATGGCACCGCGGGGGGCTTGCAGGCCCTGACCCACCGCCACGATCTTGCCCCCGCTCACGAGCATGTCGGCGCCTTCCAGCTTGCCGGCAGGTCCTTGCGTCCACAGGGTGGCGTTGCGTACCAGCAGGTGGGGGACCGGGTCGGGCAGGCTGGTCAGCCCGTAATCAAGGGAAGGAAACCTTTCCGGCACCGCCAGCACGGGATTTTCCTGCGGCCGCGTTCCCTGCCGCCGTCCGCCTGCTTCCTCAAGCCTGGCCTGCCATGTCAGGAAATCTCCTGAGGGGGATTCGGCCAGTCCGACGAGCTTGCCCTCCTGCATATCCGCCGAAAACCGGTAGATGCCCGGCATGCCGATGGAGTCTCCCAGGAAGCGGAAGTTAAGCCGTTGCCGGCCGGCACGGATGTGCTGCAGGCGGACGCTTTTTTCGCCTGACCGCATGGTTCCCCGGGGGCGTGCCGGGCTGCCTTCCACCACCAGCAGGAGGCCCTCCGGCAGTCCCTCCCCCTCCAGGGTCCAGCGCCCCGCAAGATCAGCCTGGGGGGGCTTGACGGGATACCGGGTCCCCTCCACCCAGACATGCTCTATGTCACCCTCCCCGGAAAAGAGGTTGCCGCTGGCGATGATGAAACTGGCCGCCTTGCCCCGTTCCAGTGTCCCATAGCGCTTCGATATGCCCAGGAGTTCCGCGGGGGTTGTGGTCAGGGCTGCCAGGGCATCCTGTTCCTTCAATCCCCTTTTTACGGCCAGTTTCAGGTTGGCCAGAAATCCGGATTTGTTGTCGCCGGACGGGCTGGTCAATCCGAACTGAACCCCTCTGGCGGCGAGCCGGCCGGGATTCTCGGGAGCCAGGTACCAATGGCGAAGATCCTCCAGGGATACCTGCATCCCGCTTTCCGGACTGTCCACTTCGGGCGGGGCGGGAAAGTCCAGGGGAAGGATCAGGGGCAGCCCGGTGGCTGCCACCGCGTCGGCACGCCGGTATTCGAAACCGCTGCCCACCACCCACAACCGGAGTGAAAACTCCCCGGCAAGGTCGGCAGCCCGCAACAGCCACTGTTCATCGGCTGCTTCAAACAGGAAGGCCTTTTCTCCTTTCAGACTGGCATGCAATGCCTCCAGGGCGGGATTCCTTTCCGGCCGCCGCATGCCTTGCGGACCGGCCAGGTAGGTGTCCCGGGCTTCTGCATGCCAGAGGGCATCATAGAGGGTCTGCCGGATCAGGGAGTAGGCGCCCATGGAGGCGGTGGGATAGCCCCTGGGAAAACGACCGGTCCGGCTGGCATTGAGTACCTGGGAAACATCCTTTTCCAGGAGCATTTTCCCTGCAGGCCCGTCACCCAGTGCGACCAGGGCTCCCTGTCCTGCAAAGATCCCCTGGGTGGGCACGGCATGTGCCAGGACAAAACCCTGTGACCGCAACGCGGCAGCCTCCTCCGGAGCCGGGTTGAAGGCGTGGGCGGCGCTGAAGAAACTGCGGACCCCGGGGTTCCAATGGGCCCTGGTCTCTGCTCCTCCCTGGGGCAAAGGGGCGATTCCGTAAGGGGCGTAAAGGTCTATAAATCCCGGGTAGATGGTTTTTCCACTGAGGTCAGTCACGTGGGCATCCGTTGGGATGTCCACGCGCCGTCCGACCGCTTCAATGATGCCGTCGCGTACCACCAGGGTGGCTTCCTCCATGGAGTGGCCGGGGGCGGTCACGATGGTGGCGCCGGTAAAGGCAAAGACCTTCGGCGAGTTGTCCCTCAGACCGGTTTGCCTGGCGGTCTGTGCTTGCAGGGTGGGGACCAGCATTACCAGCAGAAGGAGATGGGAGAACAGGGATTTCATGGGACATTGGCAGGTTAGTGGTTCAAGGATGGGTTGCGCCCGCTAAAATAGAAAAATTTCGCATGCGTGGCTGCCATCCTGCCCGTGCTGGGGCAATTTCTTTACCTTTGCCGCAAAGGTCCGCCCATGAAAGATTGCCTGGGAACCCATTTTTTGCAGGACGGGGTCCTGATCCGGTTTTCACCGGCCACTCCGGATCCTGCGGGACGGCCGGGGGATGTCTACGAGGTGTTCCGGGTCATGGACGGCGTTCCCTTGTTTTTGGAGGACCACCTGGATCGACTGTGCCATTCCCTGCATCTTACGGGTGAGGCCTTGCCCTGTCCGGAGAAGGACATGGCGCAGGCCATTTTCAGGCTGGTCCGTGAGGGCGGGATCCGGAACGGGAACATCAGGCTGGTCTGCCATCCGGGCCCCGGTACCCTGCGCTGGACGGCCTGCCAGGTGGCCCATGAGTATCCCGCTCCGGAGCTATACCGTGCCGGCATCCCGGTGGTACTTTTTCAGGGAACCCGGCTGAATCCGAATGCCAAACAGGTCAATCCCGGACTGGCCCGGATGACTTCAAAGGTGCGGCAGCAGGAACAGGTTCATGAAACCCTGCTGGTGGATCCCCGGGGCTGCATTACCGAGGGCAGCCGTTCCAATGTGTTCTTCATCCGGGAGGATTCCGTGCTGACCCCTCCGGTGGCCGATGTGCTGCCGGGCATTACCCGCAAACATGTGATGGGCTGTTGCCGCGACAAGGGCATCCCGGTTCATGAACGCCGCATCGCGGCCGGCGAGTTGCCTCTGATGGAGGCCGCATTTCTCAGCAGCACCTCCCGCAGGGTGCTTCCCATCAACCGCATCGGTGACCTGCCCCTTCCTTCTGACCACCCCCTCATCCGAGAGATCCAGCACGCTTTCAACAACCGTGTGACCACCTACCTGTTGTCCGCCAAAATGAAAGACCTTCACTGAATTTCGTGATGCATGCCTTTTTAATATGAAGAGAATGCATATATTTGTCCTGAACAAGGATAAATACTTAATGAGTTATGGATTTTCTGAGATTTATACGTAAACACATTGCGGGCCTCAGGCTGTTGCCCATCAGTACGGAGCAATATGTTCCCGGCGTCATTCTCGACCGGGAAAAGCTCCGGTACTTTGGTCACTGCCGGGACATCCTCCCGGAGGAACCTGAAACCTCCTGGGGGTATACCCGGACGGATGCGAACATGATATACGGCAGCCTGACCTCCAGCCGCAGCCTGGGCAGCGGGGTGAGCATCCTTGGCCTGTTTTCCCTCCGGGGGGGACTGGATCAGGACATCAGGGTCCACTTCCGGGTCAGTGATGTGAAGGGGGCTTTCCTCAATACCAACCAAATGACCCTGCAACCCAGGCTGAATGCCCTGCGGTCTGCCGACCGGAGGGGACGGTGGCGGTTGGTGAACAACAAGCTCGTCGTTCTGGAGACTTATTATGCCTGTGAGGTGGCCATCACCTTCCTGCGAAACAACGAGGTGCTCACCCAGGCTGAGCTGGAGGAAGTCACCAGCCTGGACGTGCATACCCGCATAGAATATCACTGGGCAGGGGAAAGGGAGCTTGTCGTCAGCCGCAACGCCGGGGTGCCTTTTGGTGTCCGGGGCTTTGTTGTCTGAGCCTGGGAATTATTCCTTACATTTGGGGCAAAACCCGTTCCCATGGACCCAGCAGCCTTCCGCCGGCACGGACACGCCATGATCGACTGGCTGTCCGACTATTTTGAAAATATTGAGGACTACCCCGTCAGACCGGCTGTGCAGCCGGGGGATATCCTGAAGACCCTTCCCCAGGCCCCGCCCGAGCAACCCGAGCCGATGGAAGACGTTTTCAGGGACTTCCGGGAACAGATCCTGCCCGGCATCACCCACTGGCAGCATCCGGGCTGGTTTGCCTATTTCCCGGCGAACAACAGTCCCGCCTCGGTGCTGGCCGAGCTGCTGACGGCCGGCCTGGGGGTGCAGGGCATGTTGTGGCAGACATCCCCCGCCGCCGCCGAACTGGAGGAAAGGGTGATGCAATGGCTGGCCCTTGCCCTGGGGCTGCCATCCCACTTTGAGGGAGTCATCCAGGATACGGCCTCTACAGCCACCCTCTGTGCCTTGATTTCCGCCAGGGAACGGGTCACCGGTTTCGAGGGCAACCGGGTGGGCCTGCACAAGCCGCTGGTGGTGTATGTCTCTTCAGAGACCCACTCAAGCATCGAGAAGGGCATGAAGATCGCGGGTTACGGAAAGGAAAACCTGCACCGGGTGGCCACAGATGAGGACCTTGCCATGGATCCCCGGGCCCTCGACCGGGCGATCCGGGACGACCTTGGGGCCGGGCGCATCCCGGCCTGCGTGGTGGCCACCCTGGGGACTACCTCCTCCCTGGCCATGGATCCGGTGCCCGCCATTGCGGCCATTTGTCAGAAGCACGGCGTCTGGCTGCATGTGGATGCGGCCTTTGCCGGCACAGCCGCCATCCACCCGGCATTCCGCTGGATCACCAAGGGGGTGGAGCAGGCCGACTCCTTTGTGTTCAATCCCCACAAGTGGATGCTGACCAATTTTGACTGTTCTGCCTATTTCGTAAAGGATGCAGCCTCCCTGGTCCGCAGCCTGGAGATCCTGCCCGAATACCTCAAGACCCCGGCCGACAGCCAGGTCAGGAATTACCGCGACTGGGGCATCCAGTTGGGCCGGCGGTTCCGGGCCCTCAAGCTGTGGTTTGTTCTGAGGACCTATGGCCTGGAAGGCATTCGGGAGATGGTCGGGCGGCATGTACGGCTGGCCCGTGAGTTTGCGGGTTGGGTGGAGGATGACCCCCGGTTCGAGTTGTTGGCCCCATTGACCCTCAGTCTGGTATGTTTCAGGTACAACCCGGGGGGGCTGCCGGAAGAGGAGCTCGACAGGCTGAACAGGCGGCTCCTGGAGGAGATCAACAGCTCAGGACAGGTGTTTCTGACCCATACCGTACTGAAAGGCCGTTATACCATCCGGCTGATGGTGGGACAGCGGAACACCGGGTCCCCTCATACAAAACGGGCATGGGACATCATCCGGAAAGCTGCCGGGTCCTTTGAATAACAGGTGGCTTTTTTGTCCGGCGGCCCGGTGCCCGGGCATTCAGGGCAGGGCGGTTTTCAGAACAAAGCGAGTCCGCGGAACACGGCCGGTGCCAGCGGTTGCAGGTAGCCGGCCAGCAGGCTTCCCTGGAAAACGCTTTCCGGGAGGAGCTCCGTGCGGTCATTGAACAGCTGGAGAAAAAACAAGACCAGGCTGATCAGGATGGAGGCCTTGAGCAGTCCGAAGAAAAAGCCGGCCAGGCGGTTGAAAAAGTTGAGCATCACCGCTTTGAACAGGCCCGTGAGCGCCCCGGCCAGGGCCTTCAGGATGAGGATAATGAGGGCAAAAACAACCACAAAAGCCAGCACCTTCAGTGGCAGCACGTTCCAGTCCACCATCCCGGCAGCCACCCTCCCGGTCACATCGGCAGCGATGATGGCCAGAAACACCCCCAGGACCAGGCCCAGCAGGGAGGCCACCTCCCGGAACAGGCCGTTGCGGTAACCCGCTATGGCTCCCCAGGCAAGGATCAGGAGCAATACGAGGTCAAGCAGGTTCATGGCGGTCTTTGTGGGTTTGTCCGTCGTCCGGCCGGCTGCCCAGTTCCAGGATGGCATCAAAGGCCTCCGGGGGAAGGGGCAGGACAGACAAGCGGGATTGCCTCAGCAGGGCGATTTCATGCAGCCGTTCGTCCGCCTTGATCTTCCCCAGGGAAACAGGCTTCTCAAGGGTTTGCTCCGGAACCAGGTCGACTGCCAGCCAACGGTTATCCCCTGCGGCGGACGGGTCAGGGTAATGCTCCCTGACCACACGGGCCATCCCCACCACGCGTTTTTCCGTGACGCTGTGGTAGAAAAGAACCAGGTCCCCTTTTTTCATGGCCTTCAGGTTGTTTCTGGCCTGGTAGTTCCTTACCCCGTCCCAGGCGGTCCGCCCTTCCCTCAGGAAACGGGCCCAGGAATAAGCCTCCGGTTCGCTTTTGACCAACCAATACTTCATGCTTTAATCGGATGTTTTCAGAATTTTGTACGTCAGCTCCCGGAGCAATTCCCCTTCGTTCACTGATGCATTATCCCAGCCCTTGGCCTTCAGGTCGTATTCGCGAAGATAGGAAATAATGCGAAGCAGGTGGCGGGGCGAATGGTTTTTAGCCGCATTCTGTATGCCTGCGATGAAAAAGGGGTTGACCGACAGGGCGGCTGCGGCGCTGTTCCTGCTTTTATCCCGCAGGCTGTGGTAGATCAGCGTCCTGGAGAAATACTGGTAAAGCACCCCCAGGATCAACGCCATGGGGTTCCCCTTGGGATTGTCGGCGAAATACTGCGCGATGTGAAACGCTTTGTAACGGTCCCGGTCACCCAGGGCCTGCTGGTATTCAAAAATGTTGAAATCCTTGCTGATCCCGATATTCTCCTCGATGACCCGGGTGGTGATCTCCTCCCCCTTTTTCAGGTTGATGAACACCTTCCCCAGCTCATTCACGATCCTGCCCAGGTCCGATCCCAGGTGGTCGGCCAGCATCTGCCCGGCTTGCGGGCCGATGCGGTACCCCTTGCGCCTGACGTAGGAACCGATCCAGTCGGGGACCTGGTTGTCGTACAGTTTCTTCCCTTCAAAAACCAGGCCCGTCTTTTCGATGTCCCTGACAAACTTCTTTCTGCGGTCCAACGTCTTGTACTTGTAGCAGACCACCAGGATGGTGGATTGCAGCGGCTGGAGAATGTAGGGGCCCAGGTCATCAATATTCTGAAGGGACTGGGCTTCCTTGACGATCACGATGTGGTGGCTGGCCATCATCGGGAAGCGCTTGGCCGTGCTGATGACCGTTTGCACATCGGTGTCCCTTCCGTAAAGGACGCTCAGGTTGAATTCTTTTTCTTCCTCCGTCAGGATATTGTCTTCCAGGTAATCCGAGATGACGTCGATATAGAAGGGTTCCTCACCCATCAGAAAATAGACGGGGTAAAGGATCCTGTTGCGGATGTCTTTCAGAATGTCTTCAAAACGGGGCGCTGCCATATCATGGGGCTTGGGCACTTAATCTTCGTAGTCAAACTTCAGGTGTTTTACTGTCAGACCGTTGTTGATGAGTTCTTTCAGGGAGTCGATCCCGATGCGGAGGTGTTTCTCCACAAACTGACCGGATACTTTCTTGTCGCTTTCCTCGGTTTTGACCCCGCTGGAGATCATGGGCTGGTCGGAGACCAGCAGGAGGGCCCCGGTGGGGATGCGGTTATAAAAGCCTACGGAAAAAATGGTGGCCGTCTCCATGTCGATGCCCATGACCCGGATGCGCCTGAGGTAGTCCTTGAACACCTCGTCATGTTCCCAGACCCTCCTGTTGGTGGTGTAGATGGTGCCCGTCCAGTAGTCCAGATTGTGGTTCCGGATGTTTGTCGACACCGCTTTTTGCAGGTTAAAAGCCGGCAGGGCAGGTACCTCAGGGGGAAAATAGTCGTTGGAGGTTCCTTCCCCGCGTATGGCGGCAATGGGCAGGATCAGGTCGCCCAGGCTGTTGATCTTTTTGAGGCCGCCGCATTTGCCCAGGAACAAGACGGCGCGCGGGCGGACCGCGCTGAGCAGGTCCATGATGGTGGCGGCATTCGGACTGCCCATCCCGAAATTGATGATGGTGATGTTGTCGCTGGTGGCGCTGGGCATGACCCTGTCCTGACCGTTGACGGGCACGCCGAACCATTGGGCAAACAGGTTCACGTACTGGTTGAAATTGGTCAACAGGATATACTCCCCGGTGTCTTCGGCACGGGTGCCGGTATAGCGCAGCAACCAGTTCTGAACGATTTCCTCTCGTGTTTTCATAGCGGGGCCCGGTTTTGGCAAAAATACAATTTATCCGCCACAATCCATGATCCGAATCGGGAGGCCGGGAACAATCCGCCCAACCAGGCTATATATTTACGTATCTTTGACTTTTAGCAACACGTAAGGACCCTCCCGGTAAATGCAGGCCCTGAATCTTCCGCCCTTCCCGTTAAGAACAGCCGAAATCAACGGCCGTCCTGCCATTTTTGATGCCTTCCGCCGGCGGTATGTGGCCCTCACCCCGGAAGAATGGGTCCGGCAGCATTTCCTGCACTGGCTGGTCAGTCATAAGAATTATCCGGCGGGCCGGATTGCAGTGGAGGCTTCCCTTCAATACAACAAAATGCAGAAAAGGGCGGATGCCATCGTCTATGGCGGGGAGGGACAGGCCCTGATGATCATTGAATGCAAGGCTCCCCAGGTTCCCGTGACCCAGGAGGTGTTCGACCAGATCGCCCGCTATAATTTTTCCTTCCGTGTGGCTTACCTGGCCGTGACCAATGGCCTGGATCATTATTGTTGCCGCTGGGACACTGCCGGAGGAAGGTGGCTGTTTCTGCAGGATTTTCCCCTTTATGACGGTCTTTGAGGATCTAACCGACGGTGGGGGGCGGACAAACTGAGTCTGAGGGAAGACTGACCGTTCCCCGCCCTTTAAAAGATTTTTCCTAAATTCGCGAAATATTTGGCGCATTCCCTTCCGCCGACCATGGGTCGCCGGATGGTGGCCGGAGATGACCCGGCAGACAGCCTGAAGCAGAACCGTATGCCAGATTTGCCCCATGTCACTGCAGCAAACATAAAGCCGGTTCGGGAGACCGGCAGGAGTTCCCATGGCCCCGGGCTGACGGCCCGTGGGGTCACCCTCTTGCTGGCCCTCCTGGGCGGCCTCCTGCTTGCCCCGCAAAAGGCCTCTTCCCAGGCTTACAATACCCTGTACTGGATGCAGGGCATACCCCAGTCCAGCCAGGCCAACCCGGCCCAATTCCCCCAGCCCCGGGTGTATGCCGGGGCACCCCTGTTGTCTTCCCTGTACGCCAATCTCTCGAACCAGGGCTTCGTGGCCGGGGATGTGGTGAGGCGGGACGCCCGGGACGAGGTGTACTGGGATGAGGACCGCCTTTTGGACCGGCTTGACAAGCGCAATATGGCGGGATTGGAGCTGCAGCTGGAGTGGGTGTCGGCGGGCCTGAGGGGCGACCGGGATTTCATCTCTCTGGGGGTGAGTGACAAGGCTACGGCCTACCTGGCCTATCCGGAGGATCTGGCGCGGCTGGTTCTCCGGGGCAGTGACGCCTTCTCCGGGCCGGCAGATTTCAGTGGGGCGGCCTGGGAGGTGATACACTACCGGGACTTGTCCGTTTCCTACGCCAGAAAACTCGGGGGCTTCATCACGTTGGGCCTGCGCGGCAGGGTGTTGTTCGGGCTGGCCAACCAGCGCCTGCACCACTACAGCATGGCCCTTGTGGCCGATACGGCCCGGGCAGGGCACCAGCTGCTGGAGGCGGATTGGAGGCTGTGGCAGGCCGCCAACACCTCTGGTGGAACCTCCCCCCGCGAACCTTTCTCCTTTGGAGGGGCGGCCGGATCTTATGATGCGCGCACCAACCTGAACAATGCCGGCGCAGCCCTGGATGCCGGAATGGTCGTCAGTGCCGGGACCCGCTGGAGCATCGCCCTGAGCGTCATAGACCTCGGCTTCATCGACTGGCAGCAGGGAGGAAGGGAGTTGCGCCTGGACGGGACGGTCCGCTACCAGGGCATCGACGGGCAGGATTTTTTCGACGACGGTTTTGTGGCAAACATGGAGGAGTTCATCGACGGGTTGCCCGACCATTTTGAGGAACAAAGAACCACGGTGACCTACCGTTCACACCTTTCACCAAAATTGTACGGATCGGTGGCTTATGCCCCGGGAGGGCGCCACCGCCTCGCCCTGCTCGGCAGGGGGCATTTGTTTGACGGGCATTGGTATCCCTCCCTGACCGCTTCGTACAATGTGCAGGCATCCCCTTCCCTGGGACTGACCCTGGCTTACAGCATGGCGAACGGGAGACAGGGGCATATCGGTGCGGGCATCCATGCCAACCTGGGCCCCCTGCAGCTTTACCTGGTGGGGGACAATGTGCTGGGGATCATTATTCCCGACCAGAGCAGCTGGGCGAGCATGCACCTGGGACTGAACTGGGTTTTTGGTTACAAGCCTTTGCCGGAGCGGCCACTGCACAGCTGGTAGGATGCCAAAGGCGGCAGGCAGCATGTGGCCTATTTGCATTACATTTGCCTTCTCCAAACAAAGAACTGACAAAGGTATGGACATCCAGTATACAGGAGAACACCTGCTGCCCGGCCAACTGGGCCATTTTGCCCTGGTCATGGCCTTTCTGGCGGCCCTGATATCCCTGATTTCCTTTTTTCTGGCATCAGGCAGCCGGCGAACCGATGGCCGGCAATGGGCCCACTGGGGAAGGCGGTCGTTTCAGTTTCACAGCCTGATGGTGGGGGTGGCCTCCCTGATGCTGCTCATGATCCTGGTCGGCCGTTTTTATGAGTACCGCTATGTCTGGGTGCATGTGGAAAATGACCTGGGGATAGGCTATGTGCTCGCGGCATTCTGGGCGGGACAGGAAGGCAGCTTCCTCTTCTGGATCCTCTGCCAGGCCGCTTTTGGGCTGTTGTTGATCCGGCATGCAAGGGAGTGGACGCCCCCCGTGATGACCTTTATGGCGCTGTCCCAGGTGTTCATGGTGTCGATGGTGCTGGGTGTCCGCCTGGGCGGTCTGGACATCGGCATGAGTCCCTTCCTGTTGCTGAGGGAGTCGGCCGAAAACCTGGACAATCCCTTTTTCTCCAACCCCGCCTACCTGGCCCAGGTGACAGATGGCAACGGGCTGAACCCCTTGCTGCGCAACTTCTGGATGCTGTCGCATCCTCCGTTTACCTTCATCGGATATGCTTCCGTCCTGGTGCCATTTTCCTATGCGATGGCCGCCCTGTGGCAACGCAGGTTCCATGATTGGATCCGCCCGGCCCTGCCATGGACCATCCTCGGGGTGTTCTTCCTGGGGATCGGCATCCTGCTGGGTGGGGTGTGGGCCTATGAATCCCTTACCTTCGGAGGTTTCTGGGCCTGGGATCCCATTGAGAACGCCTCCCTGGTGCCCTGGCTGGTTCTGGTGGCTGCCCTGCACCTGATGCTGGTGTCGAAAAATAAACGGAACAGCTACTTCCCGGGCTTTTTATTCATCATCCTGTCTTTCGTGCTGGTCGTTTACGCTACTTACCTGACGCGCAGCGGGGTCCTGAGCGAGACCTCGGTGCATTCCTTCGGCAATGACGGCATGGGAAGGCATATCCTTTCCTACATCCTGGTCCTGGTGCTGGCCGCGGCCTACCTGCTGGCCAGGCATGTCGGCAAACTGCCCCCGAGGGACAACGAAGAACCCTTCACGCGGGAATTCTGGCTTTTTGTGGGGGCCCTTGTCCTGGTGCTTTCGGCCTTTCAGATCTTTTTCTCCACCTCCATCCCGGTCCTGAACCGCCTGGCCGGCACTTCCCTGACACCGCCCCTGGATCCGGTCACCCACTATAATACCTGGCAGCTGCCTTTCGCCGTGGTGATCGCCCTGCTGATCGCCCTGACCCATTTCATACGCTGGGGCAGCAACTCCCTGGCGCCCTTCGTCCGGAGCCTGTCCCTCTCCCTGGTCCTCGCCCTGGCGGGGACCGTCCTGTTGTCTATACTGACAGGCGTCAGGGCTGCCGACCACCTGCTGATGCTGTTTGCCTCCCTGTTTGCCCTTTTTTCCTCCCTCGATCTTTTGCTGCGCTTCCGCAGGAAGCTGGCCGGCACGGGGGCCGTTGTCAGTCATCTGGGCATGGCCCTGTTCCTGCTGGCCGTGGTCCTGACCTTTTCTCAGAAGACCACCATCTCCCGCAACACCTCGGGCTACAGCCTGGGGCAGCAGCTGGCGGAAGATGAGAACCTTCTGTTGATCCAGGGCGAAGTGCTTCCCATGGGGGAGTACCATGTGGTCTATACCGGCAACCAGCGGGAAGGCAACCTCATCCGCTACCAGGTCGACTTTCTGAAGGAAAACAGGGACGGGGCGTTCTACAGGGTTTTCAGCGCGTTTCCCTCCATCAGGCTCAACGAACGCATGGGCAATGTCTATGAGCCCTACACCAAGGTCTACCCCCTGCGCGACATCTTTACCTATATCACCTTTGCCGACCTGGAGAGGGACCTCTCCCCGGGGGAGGCGGTCCTGGCGGAGGCCCTGACCCTGGCCGTGAACGATACCGTGCATCTGGGCAACAACCACCTGGTGCTTAGGGGCCTGGAATCAGGTGTCTCGTCGGATGGGACCGTAGACCCCGACGACATCCGCCTCACCGCACACCTGGAGGTCTACACCCATTTCGGCCAGCAGTACCAGGCCAGCCCGGTGATGGTGGTCAGGGACGGGTTCCTGTTTCATGAGGACGATGGCATCCGGGACCTGGACCTGAGGTTCCGTTTCAGGAATGTGACCGACACCCCCTTCACCATCCTGCTGGAGGTGTATGAGGACCGGCCGTCATTCATCGTCATCAAAACGGTGCTGTTCCCTTATATCAACCTGTTGTGGCTAAGCATCCTGGTGATGCTCACCGGATTTCTCATCGCCTTTGTCCGAAGGTGGCGCAGCCGGGGTGCCTCTTCTGAAAAGGCCTGACCGGTGCTGCCTGGGCCTTGCGTTTGACAAATTTTCCCTATTTTTACGCCTGTCCCATCCCCGCAAGGGGGCGGCTTTCCATCAAACACCGCATTGGTCATGAGCAGTTACAAGCAGCTTCTTTCGTCGGTAACCACATTTATTTTTGACGTGGACGGGGTGATGACCGATGGCATCGTCCTGCTGACCCCCGATGGGGAGATGCTGCGCAGCATGAACGTCAAGGATGGCTATGCCCTGCAGCTGGCCGTGCGCAAGGGTTACCGGATCATCATCATCTCAGGTGGGCGGTGTGAGGCCGTCCGCCGGCGTTTCTCCACCCTGGGGGTGGAGGAGATCTTTCTGGGGGTTGGCCACAAACTGAGTGTTTTTGAGCGGCTTATGGAGGAAAACGGGGTGAAACCCGAAGAGGTGTTGTACATGGGGGACGACGTGCCCGATTATGAGGTGATGACGCGTGTGGGTGTGGCGGCCTGTCCTGCAGATGCAGCCGAGGAGATCAAATCCGTTTCTGCCTATATCTCAGACAAGGCCGGCGGGCAGGGATGTGTCCGGGACGTGTTGGAGCAGGTGATGAAAGTGCAGGGGACCTGGTTCGACGACGACGGTTTTCACTGGTAAGTCTCATTCTTGCTGTTGCATGAACAATCTCCGCTCCTTTGTGGTTCTGTTCCGCTGGCCCAACCTCCTGATGCTTGCCGGCACACAGGCCTTGTTCCGCTATTTTGTCCTGATTCCCCTGCTGGCCATCCATGGGGTACCCCCCGGCATGACCCATGCCTGGTTCCTCCTGCTTCTTGCAGCCACCCTGATGCTGGCCGCTGCCGGCTATGCCATCAATGACTATTTTGACCTGCGCACCGACCGGATCAACAAGCCCCACCGCATGGTGGTGGGCAGGCATCTCAGCCGCGCCCAGGTCATTTTTTCTCACAAACTGTTGAATATTACAGGATTTTCGGTGGGAATCCTGCTTGCGGTCCGCCTCCGGCAGTGGCTCCTGATGCCCGTTTTTGCCGCCGTGCCGGCCTTGCTGTGGGCCTATGCCATACGCTATAAAAGGCGTTTGGTGACGGGCAACCTGATCGTGTCCCTGCTGGCCGCCCTGGTGATCCTTCTGGTATGGTACGCTGAAATGCATGCAGGGGCCGTCAGGGAGGGGGCTTCGGCACCTTTGCGGCGGGAGGCGGCGTTGCTGGCCTTGTTTTACGCTGGCTTTGCCCTGGTGTCTACTTTCTTGCGTGAGGTGATCAAAGACATGCAGGACCTGCCGGGCGACCTTCGTACGGGCTGCCGGAGCATCCCCATCGCCTGGGGCCTGGCTTCCGCCCGCCGGGTAGTGGCGGGCCTGGCCCTGCTGCTGCTGTTGATGACCGGCGGTTTTCAGGTCCTGCTGTCCACCAGGGGGGCATGGGCCATCGTCCTCTGGCTGGCCCTGGTGCAGGTGCTGCTCCTGATCCTGCTGGCCGCCCTTCCGAAGTCCTCTTCCGTGGCACAGTGCCGCCGCCTGCAACTGGCCGCAAAGGCCATGATGCTGGCCGGGATCCTGTCTATGGCCTTTTTCCCCATGTATTATTCCTGAGCCTATGGTGTTTTTAGAGCTGGTCAAATCCTTTGATATCATCCTGGGGTCGCAGTCTCCCCGCCGCAAGGAGCTGATGGCCCGTACCGGGATACCCTTCCGGGTGCTGACGGCACCGTTTTCCGAGGAGGTTCCCCGCGGGTGGGCCCCGGCCCGGGTGGTCACCCACCTGTGCCGGGAGAAGGCCGGGTTTTTCGGCAACGAATTGATCGATCCCCGTGTGGTGGTCATCACCGCCGATACTGTGGTGGCCGACCGGAGCCACATCCTGAACAAACCAGGAGATGCGGAGGAGGCCATGCGCATGCTGCGGCAGTTGTCCGGCCGCTGGCACCGCGTTCTCACGGGAGTCTGTATCCGCCACCGGGATCAAACCATGGTCTTTCATGAAACGACCCGGGTGCGGTTCCGCCCGCTGGAGGATAACGAGATGGATTATTATATCCGGCAATTCAGCCCCTTTGACAAGGCAGGGGCCTACGGCATACAGGAATGGATCGGGGCGGTGGGCATCGAAGAGGTCAGGGGGTGTTACCTGAATGTGGTGGGCCTGCCCGTGCCGCGTCTTTATGGTGTTCTGAAGGAAATGCTGTCAGCCGGTCGCCGCCCGGCGACCGGCTGACAGCAGGCGTATGGGGGGGTATCCGTTCCCCTCACCTGTCAGTTCCTCCTGCCCATGAAGATCATGATGTAGTACATCAGGGTGGCCAGGGATGCCAGGGCGGCCACCACATAGGTGAGGGCGGCCCATTTCAGGGCGTCCCTGGCATGTTCATGCTCCTGCCCGGAAGTCATGCCCGTATCGGTCAGCCAGGCAAGTGCCCGCCGGGTGGCATCAAACTCCACGGGCAGGGTGACGAAGCTGAACAGGGTGGTCATGGCGAACATGACGATTCCGGCCAGCAGCAGCCCGGGCATGGTTTCCACCGTCAGGATGCCCAGGAGAAGCACCCACTGCATGTATTTGGAGCTGATGCTGACCACGGGAACGAGGGTGGACCGCATCTTCAGAAAGGCGTACGCCCTGGCATGCTGGACGGCATGTCCGCACTCGTGGGCGGCAACCGCCGCCGCGGCGATGCTGCGGCCCTGGTACACCTCCGGACTGAGGTTCACGGTGCGGTCCGCCGGGTTGTAATGGTCGGTGAGCCGCCCGGGGGTGGAAATGACGCGCACGCCTGCCACCCCGTGATCTTCCAGCATGCGCTCGGCCACCTCGCGGCCGGAAAGGCCGGAGCGCAGGGGCATGCGTGAATATTTGGCAAAACGGGATTTGAGCCGGGAGGAGACCATCCAGCTCAACAGCATGAACACACCGAAAATGATGAATATTTCCATTTTTATTGAGGTTTGCGTGTTTGGCAATGAATGCAGTCCGCCGACGGACTGTCAGGACAATGCCCTGAATGATTACATTTGTTTTTTGATGGCCGCTCAAAAAGCAGGCCAGTCAACCATTTAGTGCCAATTTGGCACGCGTTAAAAAACGTTAAGCCATGAACCGAAAACACCTGTTGCTCCGGCGCATTGGCCGCAAGACCGGGAACTATTTCCTGCAGGGTCTGTTGCTGATCGCCCCCCTTTCCATCACCCTGTATGTGGTCTACCGGGTCATTCGTTACGTGGACGGCCTGGTCCCGCTGCATATTCCCGGGCTGGGCCTGTTGCTCGTGCTGGCGGGCATCACCCTGACCGGCTTTGTCGGATCCTTCCTGATACGGACACCCCTGTCGCGTTGGCTCAACCGCCTGCTCGACCGCATCCCCTTGTTTAAGATCCTGTATTCGGCCCTGAATGACCTGATGTCGGCATTTGTCGGACAGAAAAAGAAGTTTACCCGGCCGGTCAGGGTGCTCATGAACCGCGAAAACAGGGTGTACAAACTGGGCTTTATCACGGAGGAGGACCTCGGGCCCATCGGCATGGGGGAGGACCTGGTGGCCGTGTATTTGCCGCACTCCTACAATTTCTCGGGAAACCTGTTCGTGGTGCCGGCCACCCATGTGGAGCCTTTGCAGGTCCCGGCATCCGAGGTCATGAAGTTCATTGTGTCGGGGGGGGTGACCAAGGTCTGATCGGCGGTTCGCAGCGCCTTAAATTGTCGGATCAAGCCGGATTCTTAGTAGCTTTGTGGCGGGGTTCCGGACCGGGCCCCCCTGAAAGATCCATCCGATGAAAAAACCTGTGATTCTGATAACGAACGACGATGGCGTGATGGCCCCGGGCATCCGTCACCTGGTGCAGTTCATGCTGGAGCTGGGTGAGGTCGTGGTCGTGGCGCCCGACAAGCCGCAAAGCGGCATGGGACATGCCGTCACCATCGTCAACCCCCTGCGCCTGGAGCGGATCACCGTGGACGGCGGACACCAGGAATACAGTTGCAGCGGCACCCCGGTCGACTGTGTCAAACTGGCCGTCAACAAGGTGCTGCACCGCAAGCCCGACCTGTTGGTATCGGGCATCAACCACGGGTCCAATGCCTCCATCAACGTCATTTACAGCGGGACGATGTCGGCCGCCATCGAAGGCGCCATGGAGGGCATTCCTTCCATCGGATTCTCCCTGCTGGACTACCGGTTCGATGCCGACTTTCTCTCCGGCAAACGCTATGTGCAGCAGATCGCCCGGACCGTCCTGAAGAAAGGCCTGCCCAGTGGGATCTGCCTGAATGTGAACATCCCGGCTGTCCCGGAGAACGAGATCGAAGGGGTGAGGGTGTGCCGGCAGGCACGTGCCAACTGGGAAGAGGAGTTTGATCACCGGCAGGACCCCAGGGGCAAGGATTATTTCTGGCTCACGGGCCGCTTCAGCCTGCATGAAAACTCCAATGAAACGGATGAGTGGGCCCTGGAGAACAAGTATGTATCGGTCGTGCCCATACAGTTCGACTTCACGGCACACGACCTGCTTCCCGAACTGCAAAAATGGAACCTGGATGCTGAAAAAAGATAACTGGGGTCTGGGCATCGGCCTGGCGCTCGTGTTGCCTCCCCTTGGCTACCTCTTGCTGTGGCTTGTCCTGCAGCAGTTCGGAAGCAAGCCCGACGGCTCCCTCATGCTGAGGGATTCCACCATGATGCTGCTTGCCCTGTTCTCAAACTTCATCGTGTTCCGGTACTATATGGTGAACCTGAAGTATGACCGCACAGGCCGCGGCATCCTGCTGGTCACATTCGTGTATGCCGGGGTTTTCTTTTATCTGTTCCTGTAATGAAATACTACATCATTGCCGGGGAGGCCTCGGGCGACCTGCATGCGGCCAACCTGATGCGGGCCATCAGGGAAAATGACCCCGGGGCCCGGTTCCGGGTCTGGGGCGGCGACCGCATGCAAGGAGAGGGCGGGGAGGTGGTCCGCCATATCCGCGACCTTGCTTTCATGGGCTTTGCAGAGGTGGTGATGAACCTTCGCACGGTGCTGGGAAACCTGCGGCTGTGCAAGCGGGATCTGCTGGACTGGCAGCCCGATGTGCTCATCCTGGTCGACTATCCCGGCTTCAACCTGCGCATGGCCTCCTTTGCCCGTGAAGCCGGCATCCCCGTGGCTTATTACATCTCGCCCCAGGTATGGGCCTGGAAACAAAACCGGGTGAAGCGGATCCGCCGGGATGTGGACAAAATGATGGTGATCCTGCCCTTCGAGAAGGCCTTTTACGCCGACCGGGGGATGGCGGTGGACTTTGTGGGCCATCCTTTGCTGGATGCCTTGCAGCAGGAGGTACGACAGCCTGATCAGGCCCTGTTCAGGCAACAGAACCAATTGCCGCCAGACCGCCCCCTGGTCGCCATTTTGCCCGGAAGCCGGCGCCAGGAAATTTCCCGCATGCTGAAGGGGATGGGCTCGGTGGCCCGCCGTTTCCCGGATTGCCATTTCGTCGTGGCCGGCCTGTCGCTGAACCCCCCTGAGGTGTACCGGGACGCCCTCGCCCATGAGAATGTCTCCCTGTTGTTTAACCGGACCTACGACCTGCTCGTCCATTCCCGGGCAGCCCTGGTGGCATCGGGCACGGCCACCCTGGAGGCGGCCCTGCTGGGGGTGCCCCAGGTCGTATGTTACCAGGCCAATCCCCTTTCCTATTACCTTGCCCGTCATCTGGTCAAGGTCCGGTACATCTCCCTGGTGAACCTGGTTGTGGACCGTCCCCTGCTGCGTGAGCTCATACAGTCAGACTTCCGGGAGCGATTGCTTGCGGAGGAACTCGGCCGGCTGCTGCAGGAGGGAGACCGGCGGCAGGAAGTACTCTCAGGCTATGAGGAGCTTGGCCGTTTGCTGGGGGGGGCGGGAGCGAGCCGTAGGGCAGCCGGTATCGTGGCCGGTATGCTGCGGCAGTAGGGGCGCCCTTTTGCCCGGGACGGCCATTTCGCAGTCCCCTGCTCGTGGGGCGTTTTCCCGGACCGTTGGCTGGTAAAGCCCTTCCCCCGTTTGCACTGGCCGGACCGTCCCCTGTATATTTGCCCCAAAAACCATGTCCGGCCCCCTGCAGCTTCCTTTGCCCAGGCTGATGATTCCCTTGATCGCAGGGCTGGCCTTCTGGCTGGCGACGGGTTGCCGCCTGCCAGGCTGGGCGGCCCTGTTTGTTCTTCCGGCCGTGTCCGTGCCCCTGTGTCTGTCTGCAGGCAGGTGGGGACGTCCCTACGGAAGGCGCTGGTGTTTCGGCCTGTGGGTGTTTCTGGCCCTGTTCCTGCTCGGTTGGCAGCTGGGACAGCAGCGGCACCAGGCCAGGTATCCGGGCCATTTCAGCACCTTCCACGGGGAAACGGGCTTCCTTCTCCTGCGCCTGGTGGAGCCGCCGGCCGTGAAACCCAACTCCTACCAGGTGGTGGGCCGTGTGGTGGCCTGCCTTTCGGAAGGCACGGCCCGCCGGACCCGGGGCAAGCTCATGCTCTACCTGCAGAAAGACAGCCTGGCGGCGGCCCTGCAGTATGGGGATGTGATTCTGACCTCCAATGCATACCAGGAGGTGGAAGGACCCCCAAACCCGGACCAGTTCGACTACCGGCGGTTTCTTGCCCGGGGAAACCTGTTCCATTCCGCCTACCGCCCTTCGGCCAGCTGGGTTGCCACGGGGGAAAGACGGGGGGCACCCCCTGTGCGCCTGGCCCTGAAGCTTCGGCAACAGGCCATGGACATTTTTCAGGCCAACGGGCTGGACGGACAGGAGTTCGCTGTGCTGTCGGCCCTTTTCCTGGGGTTCCGTGACTCTTTGGATGAGGACCTGCAAAAGGCGTTTGCGGGGGCCGGCGCGATGCATGTGTTGTGCGTCTCCGGCCTCCATGTGGGCATTTTATTCCTGGTGTTCCAGGCCCTGTTTTCTTTCCTGAAAAGGTGGCCCCGGGGCCGGTGGCTGCAGGGGGGGCTCGTGGTGGCCTTTGTCTGGATGTATGCGGCCCTGACCGGTTTCTCTCCATCGGTGATGCGTGCCTCGGCCATGTTTTCCTTCGTGGCTGCCGGACAACATCTGGGCCGCCGTACCTCCGTTTACAATACGTTGTCGGCCTCCGCCCTGGTCCTTTTGCTGGCAGACCCCGGCATGCTCGGACGCATCGGTTTCCAGCTCAGTTACCTGGCCGTGCTGGGCATTGTGAGCCTGCAGCCAAGCCTGCAGCAATGGCTGGCTCCCCGTCATCCCCTTCCCAGGAAGGCCTGGGCTCTGGCCACGGTTTCCCTGGCGGCCCAGCTGGCCACCGGCCCCCTGGCGCTGTTTTACTTCAACCAGTTTCCGCTGTATTTTCTGCTGACCAACATACTGGCCATTCCCCTTGCAGGGCTGATCATCCACCTGGCCCTGATCTGCCTGTGCCTTTCCTACATCCCGGCAGCTTCCCTGTTGGCAGGCAATCTTTTGTCCTGGGCGCTCCGGCTGCTGAACACCTCGGTGGCTTTCGTGGAGGGACTGCCCGGGGCCGTCTGGTCCCCGGTCTACGTCAGCCTGCCCGAAACCTTTCTGGTCTACCTGGTGATTTGTCTGGTTTTCCTATATCTCATCCGGGACAACCGGGCGGCCCTGCTGTGGGGCCTGGCCTGCCTGCTTCTTTTGTCGGCTTCCGCCTCCTTCAGGCAAACCGGCCGGCAGAGGCAGGGCGGCTTCGCCGTATACCATGTCAACCGGGCCACCTCGGTGGATTTCTTTGCTCCCGGCCGGACCATCTGGCTGCGCTGCGCGCGCGGGGCCTCCCAACCGGACCGGGCCCGGGGGTATTTGCAGGGCCACCGGTTGCGGCGCATGGGCAGAAGCGGGGTGGTGGAGGTAAACCTGTCTGCAGGGTCGCCCCCGCCGGAAGGGAACTGGCTGAGGCAGGGCCCCCTGCTGCTTTTCTTTGACAAGGTGTTTCTGATCCCCGGCCGGGAAGGGCATCCGCCACCCGAAGGGATCAGGGCGGATTACCTGCTGCTTTGCCAGAATCCGCCCATCGACCTGGCGGACTGGATCCTGTCGGCACAGCCCGGCCTGGTGATCATGGACCTGTCCAGCCCCCGCTGGGTGACGGACCGCTGGACGGCCCTCTGCGACAGCCTGGGGGTCGAGGCCTGGCCGGTTCATTCCCGGGGCGGCTATGCGGCCTCCTTCAGCCTGGGCGAGCCCTAAGGCAGCAGGGCCAGGATCAGGGGGACGAGCAACGGCACCAGGACGGTCAGGACCATGCCGTGAAGCAGGGCAATGACGGCAAACTCCCTGCCCGCGGTGGTGGTGATGACCGGCAGGGTGGTGTCCATGCTGGTGGCGCCCGCTGCCACGACCGGGGCGATCCTGCCAAAACCGGCCACCAGCAGGGGGGCGGCCAGCAGGGTGATGATCTCCCGCATGACGTTGGAGAGCAGGGCGATCACTCCCAGGCTGCTGCTGTGCAGCTCGCTGATGATGACGCTGGAAAGGCTGTAATAGCCGAATCCGGCGCCCACAGCCAGGCCTTCCCGGGGGCCGATGTCCGGCAGCAGCCACAGGACCGCCAGCACCCCGGCAAAGGTGCCTGTGACGGTGAACAGGGGCACCAGAAAAAGTTTGATCCCGTATTGGCGCATGGCGCGCAGGGAGCGGCTGTCCGCCCCCATGCCGATGCCCACGAGGAACATCAGCAGGTACAGGGCGTAAAGGCTGTAGTCACCCCTTCCCAGGGCTTCCGGAAGCAAGCCGGCATAACCGGTCAGCAAGCCCCCGCAAAAAAAACCGAGGATGATCAGGCTCGACTTCATGACCCCTTGCCCTTTCCTTTGCCAGACAAAAGCCTCCAGCCGAACCGGGCGACGGCCACGCTCCCGGCAATCCCTCCAAGGCTGATAACCAGGGCGCTGTATCCCAGTTCCGGAAGCTGAAGCAGGATGTCCTGGTCGGTCCCGATGGACAAGCCCAACAGAAACAATAAAAGATAGATGCTCCAGGTCATGGCCCGGTCGAGCCTGCGGGGCAGGTCCTGCCTTTTTCTCAGCAGGATCCCCAGAACCGTACCGGTTGCCATCAGGATCAGTATGTTCAGCATGCCTTGTAAGAGGGGTTGTGTCCGGCCGGTCTTAACGGGTTCTTCCCCGGAGCCGGATGCGCTGGCCCGGAAAAGGCTGCTCGTTATCCTCCAGGGACATGTTGTTGCGACGGTACAGGTGCTCGAGCTGGATGCCGTAAGCCTGGGAAATGCCGTACATGCTTTGGCCGGCCTCCGCCACATGAAAGGTGTATTCCCCCCTCCTGCGCTTGGGCTGCAGGAAGATGTTCTGCCCGGCCACGATCAGCCGCCCTCCCTCCAGTTCGTTGTACCGGACGATCTGCCAGGCACGCAGCCCCATTTCCCTGGCAATGCTTTCAGGGGTGTCGCCCTCCCGGGCCCTGACCGTCCGGATCCGGTTCACCCGGAACTCCTCCCGCGGACCCGCTGCCTGCTGCTGGGTCCTGACACTGACAGATTGCTGGGGGATGCCCGCGCGTTTTCCGTCCGGAACCGCCGGAAGGTCGGCTGCCAGGTTCATCGCCCACTGGTCAAAGGCGGTCAGGTTGTGTTCTTCGATGATGCGGATGAGCTTCTGCGGGTAGTTCGGGTTGGTGGCATATCCTGCCCGCCTGAGCCCGTGGGCCCAGGCCCTGTAGTCGGTGGCTCCCAGCTCAAAAAGAAAGGCGTAGCGGGGACGGGTCAGCAGGAACTGGGAATGGTCCAGGTAGGACTGGACCGGATCGTCATAGAGGCGGAAACACTCATTGGGGGCGTCGTCATCAAAGTTGTAGCCCCGTCCGGGCCAGCCGTGGCATTTGATGCCGAAATGGTTGTTGGCGTTGACGGCCAGTTCGCTGTTGCCGAATCCCGACTCCAGGATGCCCTGTGCCAGCTTGATGCTGGCCGGGATGCCGTGCCGCCTCATCTCCTGCATGGCGATGGGGCTGTATGTGTCTATGTAGTCCCCGATGGTCAGGCCGCGCTGGGCAAACCCATCCGACGGGAAAGCAAACAACAGGGCCAGCAGGATGAGGGGAAGCTTTTTTATGGGGTGTTTAGGGAATTGCAGCATAAACACTATTTTTGGGGACGGGCTGGGTTTACAGGCCCTGCCCGGCCGGAACAAAAATACATTTATTCCCGTTTTTTGCCGTGAATCACCTGAAAAAATATCTGCCCTGGCTGTCCTGCGTGCAGCTGGAGCAGCTGGACGGCCTCGAAAACCTTTACCGGGAGTGGAATGCCAGGATCAATGTGATCTCGCGCCGGGACATGGACCATTTTTTCATCCGCCACCTGCTGCACTCCCTGTCCATTGCCATGGCAGTCCGGTTTGCTCCCGGCGCCCGCATCATGGATGTGGGTACGGGGGGCGGTTTTCCGGGCATCCCCCTGGCCATTGCCTTTCCGGAGTGCGACTTCCTGCTGGTCGATTCCATCGGGAAGAAGGTCCGGGTGGTGGACGACGTCATCCGCCGGACCGGCTTGCGTAATGTCCGCGCACTGCAGGCCCGGGCAGAGCAGGTGGAGGGACCGTTCGATTTCGTGGTGAGCCGGGCCGTCACCCGCCTGCCGGTGTTCATGGGCTGGGTGAAGGACAAGATCATGCCGGGCGGATGCAGCAGCCTGCCAAACGGGGTGCTGGCCCTCAAGGGAGGGGACCTGCAGGAGGAACTGGGACCACTCAGCTGCCATGCCCGTGTCACGGAACTGGGCCCCCTGCTGGATGATCCCTTCTTTGACACCAAGAAGCTGGTGCACCTTTGCAGCCGTTCATCGAAAAAGATCTTCGACAAGGGAAATTGTTTGTAAATTTGACCTGTGACCCCTGCGGACGGGTAACGCCATCCGACAATCATTCCATAAACCGTTTTCAACATGAGCAAAGAAAAAGCACAGAACGACAATACCGAGAAGATGAAAGCCCTGCAACTGACCCTGGACAAGATTGAGAAATCTTACGGCAAGGGCACGATCATGAAGCTGGGCGACTCGGCCGTGGTGCCTGTGGAAGCCATCTCCACCGGGTCCCTGACCCTGGACATGGCCCTGGGCACCGGGGGCTTGCCGCGTGGCAGGGTGGTGGAGATCTACGGGCCGGAATCCTCGGGCAAGACCACCCTGGCCATCCACGCCATCGCAGAGGCCCAGCGTGCAGGCGGCATCGCCGCCTTTATAGACGCGGAGAATGCCTTTGACAGCAATTATGCCAAGAAGCTGGGGGTGGATGTGGAGAACCTGCTGGTCAGCCAGCCCGACAACGGGGAGCAGGCCCTGGAGATCACCGAGAACCTGATCCGGTCGGGGGCCATCGACATCATCGTGATCGACTCCGTGGCCGCACTCACCCCCAAAAGCGAGATCGAGGGGGAGATGGGCGACTCCAAAATGGGGCTCCAGGCCCGGCTGATGTCCCAGGCCCTGAGAAAACTCACCGGGACGATCAACAAAACCGGGTGCTGCTGCATATTCATCAACCAGCTCCGGGAAAAGATCGGGGTGATGTTCGGCAACCCGGAGACCACCACGGGCGGCAATGCGCTGAAGTTCTATGCCTCGGTGCGCCTGGACATCCGCCGCACCTCCCAGATCAAGGAGGGAGACAATGTGATCGGGAACCGCACCCGGGTCAAGGTGGTGAAGAACAAACTGGCCCCTCCTTTCCGGCAGGCAGAGTTCGACATCATTTACGGGCTGGGGATCTCCAAGACGGGGGAGATCATTGACCTGGCGGTGGACCACAACATCGTTAAAAAATCGGGGTCCTGGTTCAGCTACGGGGACACCAAACTGGGCCAGGGCCGGGATGCGGTCAAACAGCTGCTGCTGGACAACCCGGAACTGTCGGATGAGCTGGAAGCCCGGATCCGGGAAGCCCTGTCCGACAAAAAATAATGCCTTTGGCCATTCATGAAGTCTTTGTTTTAAGGGGGGCGTTTGCCGCCGCCGTGTGATGTTAAAAAATAATAGATCCTGATGAGAAAAGCCGTTTTGATTTGTTCCTTATTGTTATTGTCCCTTTCCTTTGCCTCCCAGGCTCAGGCACAGCGAATGCAGCCCGAGACACTCTGGGAGTTCGGCCGCCTGTCAGACGTCCAGGTGTCGCCCGATGGCAGCCTGCTGCTGTTTGGGGTGACCCGTTATGAGGTGGAAGACAACCGCGGGCAACGTGGGTTGTATGTGATGCCGGTGGCCGGTGGGGAGCCGCGCCAGCTGACCGCCATCCCCGGCAGCAAGTCCAATGCCCGCTGGCGGCCCGACGGCCGGAAGATCGGTTTCCTGAGTGCCCGCTCAGGCAGCATGCAGCTCTGGGAGATGAACCCCGACGGCACCCAGCCCGCTCAGCTGTCGGATGTGGCAGGCGGGCTGGCCGGTTTTGAATACGCGCCCGACATGCAGCACATCTATTTTACGCAGCGGGTGCGCGTGCTGGAGGACATCCGGGACCGCCACCCGGACCTGCCCCAGGCCGACGCCTACCTGTATGACGACCTCATGTACAGGCATTGGGACAGCTGGCAGGACGGCACTTTCAGCCATGCATTCATCGCCCCGTACAGGGAGGACGGCCTGGGGACTCCGGTCGATATCATGGAAGGGGAGCCCTATAATGCCCCTCTGGCGCCCTTCGGGGGCAATGAACAAATCGTCTGGAGCCCGGATGGCCGTACCCTGGCCTACACCAGCAAGAAGAAATTCGGCAGGGAGTATGCCCTAAGCACCAACTCGGATATATACCTGTATGACCTTCAGACCGGGGAGACCCGCAACCTGACCGCCTTCAATCCCGGCTATGACATGGCCCCGGTATTCTCGCCGGACGGAAGGTATATGGCCTGGGAAAGCATGGAGACAGACGGCTTCGAGTCGGACAAGAGCCGCATCATGATCATGGACCTGCAGACCGGGTTTTACCGGGATTATTCGGCAGGTTTTGATCAGAGCAGCAGCGGCATGAGCTGGTCGGAGGACGGCCGGCTGCTGTATTTCATCAGCGGCATCCAGGCCACCTACCAGGTGCATGTGCTCGATGTGGCAAGCGGTGTGATCAGCCGGCTGACAGAGGGAGACCACAACTACACCTCCGTGGCCCCTGCCGGCCCGTACCTGGTGGCCGGGCGCATGAGCATGTCCATGCCTTCCGAGATTTTCCGCATTGACAGGCGGACGGGGACACAGGAGCAGCTCAGTTTTATCAACCAGGTGGTTCTGGACCGTTTGTCGCTGGCCCGTGTCGAGAAACGCTGGGTGGAGACCACCGATGGCAAGGACATGCTGGTATGGGTGATCTTTCCGCCCGACTTCGATCCCGGACGCAAGTATCCCGCCCTGCTGTATTGCGGGGGAGGCCCCCAGAGTGCGGTCAGCCAGTTTTTTTCCTACCGATGGAACTTCCAGATGATGGCCGCCAACGACTACATCGTGGTGGCCCCGAACCGGCGCGGTTTGCCCAGCTTTGGACAGGAGTGGAACGACCAGATCAGCCAGGACTACGGCGGACAGAACATGCTGGACCTGCTGGCAGCCATCGACGCAGTCAGTGAGGAACCTTACGTGGACAAGGAAAGGCTGGGTGCTGTGGGTGCCAGCTATGGCGGATTCTCTGTGTTCTGGCTGGCGGGAAACCACCAGGGACGCTTCAATGCCTTCATCGCCCATTGCGGCATGTTCAATTTCGAAAGCTGGTACGGGACCACGGAGGAAATGTTCTTTGCCAACCACGACATTGGCGGTCCCTACTGGCAGAACCCCCGCCCGCACAGCTATGATTTTTCCCCCCACCTGTTCGTGGGCAACTGGGATACGCCCATCCTGGTGATTCACGGGGCGAAGGATTTCCGCGTGCCCTTATCGGAGGGCATGCAGGCCTATAATGCGGCCCGCCTGCAGGGCATTCCCAGCAGGTTCCTGGTGTTCCCCGGGGAGAACCACTGGGTGCTGAGTCCCCAGAACAGCATCCTATGGCAGCGGGAGTTCTTCAACTGGCTCGATGCCTGGCTCAAATAGGGGCGGGCAGGGATGATGGCAAACGACGGCAAATCCGCCTGGTTTCGTTACCTGGGACCGGTCCTGGTGGTCCTGCTGGCCCTGCTGCTGGTGTTTTCGAAGGGGGAGCGGGCGGCCAGAAGGTCCGTCCTGAATGATGGCCGGGAGGCGCCTGCCGTTGCGGAGGCCGAGGGCTCGGAAGCAAGCCTTGCCGGCTCCCTGAGGGTTTCACTGAACGGCAGGGAAGACAACACAGACATGGATGCTTCAGAAGATTTGACGGGTATTTCCCTGGACCGGCTGATGGGCCGGGTGAACCCGGCCTCAGACTCCCTGTTCGTTCCGGTGGCGCAGCGGTTTGCTTCGCGTAGCGGTTTGTTCATGCACCGGGATGCCTACCGGGCATTTTTGGACATGGAGACTGCGGCCCGCGAAGACGGGATCAGACTGACCATTCTTTCCGCCTTGCGCACCTTCGACCACCAGAAACGCCTCTGGGAGGACAAATGGTTTGGGCGGCGGGTCCTGTCCGGGGGCATCCACGCCCCGTCCATCGCCGACCCGGCAGAAAGGGCCAGGGAGATTCTGAAATTCAGTGCCATGCCTGGCACCTCCCGGCACCACTGGGGGACGGACATCGACCTGAATGCACTGGACAATGACTATTTTGAGGCGGGCGAGGGCCTGGCGGTCTATCGCTGGCTGCAGGAGCATGCGGCGGCCTTTGGTTTCTGCCAGCCATACACGGCTCTTGGATCCGGGCGGTCGCAAGGACATGCAGAAGAGAGATGGCACTGGTCCTACAAGCCCCTGGCAGCTGTCTACACTGAAGCTTTCGGACGCCTCGCCGGCTATGGGGATATCACGGGCTTTGGGGGCTGGGAGACGGCCGGTGAAGTCCGTGTCATCGAAAATTATGTCATCCAGGTGGATCCCTCCTGCCTCAAGCCCTAGGCAGGCAGGTCGCCCGGACGGTTGATGTTGCGGAACAGATCCGCATGATAAAAAGCCTGTCCGTCCACCGGAAGGTGCCGCACATGCAGCCGGTCCGCCACATCCAGTATCCTGTGCACCCCTGCTTTCAGCGCCTGCTCCACCAGGGGCAGGCATTCCTTTTTGTACACCGCGCACATGGTTTCGGTAAAGCCCCGGTGCACGGGCAAAATGAGCTGGTGGTCGCCCAGCTCCTGAAGCAGCAGTGCCGGCAGTTCAGGAGGAATGAACGGGGTGTCGCAGCCAATGATGACGACCCGGTCCTCCCCGGCATGGACCAGGGCGCTATGGATGCCGGCCATCGGCCCCGCCCCGGGAAACAGGTCGGGCAGCAGGGGCAGGTTCAGAAAGGCATAGCCCTGGCGGTTGCCCGTGCTGACCATCAGCTCCCTGCAAACGGGCCGGATGGTTTTAAGGGCATGGCTGACCAGGGGCTCTCCCCGAAACCGGTGCAGCCCCTTGTCGCGGCCGAAGCGGGAACTCCTGCCGCCGGCCAGCACCACCCCGGTGGCACGGGGCATGGCCTTATTGTTCATGATGTGCATTGGTATTGGCTTCCAGGCCCATGGCCTCCAGGACCTCCCCGGCCGGGTCCTTCCCCGCCCAGAAAACCCTGCTGTTTGCGGCTGGCCAGCGTTCCAGCATTTTGTGGACCAGGGACGGACGCACCACCCACAGCATATCCCCTTCATGGGCCTCCATCAGGCGGTCCATGGCGCGGGCCCACCCCATGCCTTTCAATTCGTAAGGTCCCAGCTCGTCGACAATGACAAGGTGCGCATTGGGGGAGAGCGGAGGTGCCAGGGCCTCTTCCCCGAAGCGGATCCCCTCAGGGTCAAACACGAAGGCTCCCGGCAGGGAAGGGTCCGGGTCTGCTTTTCTGCGGCACAGCACCTTGCGCGATCCCCGGCCCAGGTCCTCCACCAGGTAGCCGTCCCGGAGGCCGTCAACCAGGATCTCCGGGGCCAGAATCCCCGAAAACGCCGCCCCCTGTTTTTTTAATCCCCGGACGACTTCTGCGGCCAGGGTCGTCTTTCCCGCGCCCCGCGCGCCCGTGATGATGAATACCCTGCCAAAGCCCCGGTTGCCATTCCGGATGGCCTCCAGAGAGAACTCCATGCTCTTCACCATGCCCGTCAGCACCCTGCCGGGGTTTCTCCAGGCCTGCCGGCCCGGAATGGCCTCTATCATGGAGGGGGTGGCCTGGAAGGCGATGCGGACGGCCAGCAGGAAGGGCTCCAAATGCCTTCTTTTGACCCAGCGCATGATGCCGGGATGCTTCAATTCCTTGCTGATGATGCCGAATCCGGTGATGACGTAAATCGCGCGCATGCACATCTCGGCCCCGATGCGGAGTCCCCCGGGATCCAGGACCCTGTCGCTTCCCGGCGGACCCAGCAGCAGCCCGGACAGCAGGACCATCACCGCCATGCCCAGCCAGAATCCTTTCTTTCCGGCGAAACGCCCCACAAGCCGGCGGTCGTGCCACCATGCCAGCAACAGGAAAGCGGAAAGCAGGGCCATGGAAAGCGGCAGGGACAACACGGCCATGGCATGCAGCCCCGCGGCGAGCAGCGCCAGGAAGGCAAAAGGCTGAAGGGGCGACCAGGTCTTTTCCGCGGGTCCCCTGTCATGGAATGGTACCGGCTGGCCCTTTCGCCGGAATACGGGCTGCCAGGAAGGCATGCCATCTCGCTTGCGGGCTGCCCGTGATACCTGGATGCCGGCCGCCCCCGCCACCATCCCGAAAGAAAAAAACAAGCCCCCGAGGACAAGTATGGGGGTCCAGTAGCCGGTGAACTGCAGCCCGGTCTGGCGGAACAGATAACTGACCAGCTGCTGGTACAGGTCCACCACCGGGTTGCCGTAGATCAGTAAGGTAGAGAGGATGCGGTACAACAGGTTCCAGCTCATGGCCAATCCGCCGCCTGCCAGCATGCCCGCCCAGGTTCCGCGCCCTGCCCGGATCGCGGCCTCCATGAGGGTGGCCTGCATGAAGATGGACAGCATCGGCCCCAGGATGACGGGGCTGGGGGACAAGGTTTTCAGGGCGGCACAGATCAGTCCTGCCCGCCACACGAGTCCCTTTTCGGGCCATGTGCGGTAGCCCGACACCATGAGGATGATGCCGATGGCGGTCAGCAGGTTGCCGCTGAAGGGGATGCGCAGGTTGTGAAGGAAGCTGCCGAGCACGATCTCGGAGGCCCCCCAAAGGCTGCCCACCACGGCGGCTTTCAGCCATATGTCGTGTTTGTCGTGCATAGGCCCGGGCCCCGGTCTGTCACATGCCGACCCGGAAGTAAGTTGCGTAAAAGATATAACGTGCCATGACCTCTGCGGCGGCCACCCCCGTCAGTGCCAGGGCGGGCAAGAGCCAGCCGGGAACTGCCGCTGCGGGCATCCGGTGCCACAGCATCAGCAGGACGATGCCGGCAAGCAGGCACAGGATGCGTGCCAGCTTCCATGCCACAGGAATGGGGGCGGGAGGGAAGGGCAGTCCCGGTTCAACCTGCCAGCCCGGTCCCGCCAGGGCGTGCAGCAGGTGGATGGCGCTGCCGGCCAGGGCGGCCCATACCAGCAGCCGGATGGCCGCTTCCACCGGGGCGCCGCCCCGCGGAAGCAGCCAGGCGATGACCAGCAAAGAGGCCATGCTGCCCAGCAACAGGCTGCTGTTGAAAAAGCCGACGGGTGTCCAGGCCGTGTTCCAGGCAGGCACCGTGGAGATCATATACAGCCGTGCCATGGAATAGACCAGCAGCAGCCCCGTCACCGCCGCCAGGCCGGTGAGTGCCTTGCCCGTGCCGGTTCCCCACAGGGTGTTGAACGGCAGGAGGGAGGCCAGCAGAAGGAGACCGAACAGGGCGGCCACCAGGATGATCTCCCGGCTGAGCCAGGAGCTGCCCGTGTTGCTCAGGGCGTAGACCGATTGCAGGGGCCTTCCCAGGTGAAGGAACGCAATGGCCAGGGCCAGTCCGCTGAGCACCATGGCCGTCAGGATCAGGACCCGGCGGGGGTCTGTGGCTGCCTGCATGCCATCGCTCCGGTTCAGCAGCAGGATGCCGAACACCAGGATGCCGGCACCGGCCTGGGAGAACAGGGTAAATAAGATCAGGGGCCATTCATTGGAATTCATCTCACTTCCTCCTTGTTGGCGATGTGGGCGGGATGTTTTTTTCTCTGGCTTTCCGTCGGATGGGATTTGACCACCACAGCGGGCTGCGTGTGTCTGGCTTCCGGGAAGGGGTACACCTCGTCATTTTTACCGTGCCGCTGCTGCAATTCTTCCAGCGGACCGTAACCGAGGGCGCGCATCGGGCAGGCTGCGACACAGGCCGGTGGCTGGCCTTCGGCCAGGTAGTCGGCGCAAAAGCTGCATTTGGTCATTCGTTTCTCGTCCGGGTCGAACTGCAGGGCCCCGTAAGGACAGGTCCACTCACAGTAGCGGCAGCCCATGCAGCGTTTCGGGTCGATCAGCACCAGCCCGTTGCCGTCCTTGACGATGGCCTTGTTGGGACATGCCTGCAGGCAGACCGGGTCCTGGCAGTGGTTGCAGGCCACCGACATATGGTAGGCAAACAGTTCGGGAACCCAGGCCGGTCCCTCTTGCCGCCATTCCCCGCCGCAGACTTCATAGACGCGACGCCACCTAACCCCGGCGGGAGAATCGTGCTTGTCCTTACAGGCCACCTGGCAGGTCTTGCAACCCGAACAGGACGATGCGTCAAAATAAAAGGCCAGTTGCATGGGTCATGGGTTTAGACGGGTTTGTTTTTGGATGCTGCCTTCTGAACCTCCACCATGATCGTGTGTTGCGCATTGCCGAAAGCCAGGGGGGTCCACCGGTGGCTGGTCAGCACGTTCACATTCCCCCTGCGGTCCACCCCGTCCTTATCCGGTTGCCACCAGGCACCCTGGGGGATGTTCACCACCCCGGGCATGATCTTGCGGCTCAGCCGGCAGGGGATGAGGATCTTTCCCCGGTCGTTGTAAACCAGCACCTCGTCCCCATCCTGTATCCCCCGGGGCCCGGCATCGATGGGGTTGATGAACAGCCGCTGGGGGAAGGCTTCTTCCAGCCAGTCGATCCCGTCATGGGTGGAGTGCACCCTGGGCATGTAGTGGTGACCGATGGCCTGGAGCGGAAAGCGCTGACTCTCCACCCCGAACGGGCTTTCCCACTCCTGGATGTACTTGGGTACCGCCGGGATGGTGTCGGGTTTGCCCATGTCGTACAGGCGCCTGGAGAACAGCTCCACCTTGCCCGAGGGGGTGTTGAGAGGGTGCCGTTCCGGGTCGCGCCGGAAGTCCGCAAAGGCAATCTTTGGTTCCGTCACCGGGGTGGAATACACCCCCCGGTTCATCTCGTGGAGCTTGTCCAGGCTGGGGATGTCCGGGAAGCGGGTGTTGCGGTAATGCTTTACGGCCCATTCGATCCAGTCCCGCTCGCTGCGGCCCAAAGTATAGGCTTCCTCCAGGCCGAGCCGGCGGGCCAGCTCGCTGCAGATCTGGTAATCGCTTTTGGTCTCGAAGGGCGGCTCCGCCACCTTGGGCATGAGGATCACCTCATCCCCGTATTTCCAGCCGTCTTCCAGCCCCCAGGTCTCGAACTGGGTGCAGACGGGCAGCACCAGGTCGGCAAAGCGCGCCGAGGGCGTCAGGAACTGGTCCTGGACCGCAATGAACTCCACCAGGTTTTCGTCGGCCAGGATCCGGGCGGAACGGTTCACATCCGCATGCTGGTTGATCAGGATGTTGGAGGCCACGCACCAGATCAGCTTGATGTCGTTCTGCAGCCGTTCGGCGCCCCGGACCCCGTCCTCCGGCCCCATCTCCCTGCCCCGCAGCACCGCTTCGGTCCACAAAAAGACCGGGATGGTGGCCCGCACCGGATTGCGGCCCACAGGAAACACATTCCAGAAAGGGCCTCCGTCCCCGGCCTGCAGCGCGATGCCGCTGGCCCAGCCTCCCGGGATGCCCACATTGCCGGTAATGGCGGCCAGGACGCAGCCGCCCAGCACGGGCTGTTCCCCGTAAGCGCGGCGCTGCATGCCGTAGCCCTGGTATAGCATGGCCGGCCTGACGGACCCGTATTCGCGGGCGATGCGCCGGATCGTCTGCCGGGGGATGCCGGTGATGGCCTCGGCCCATTCGGGCGTTTTCGGCTGCCCGTCGCGGGTGCCGAAGATATAATCCGAATAGCTTTCCTCATGCTCCAGCCCCGGAGGCATCTGCGATTTGTCAAAACCGGTGCAGCAGCGGCGGATGAAGTCTTCGTCGTGCAGGCCTTCCGAGATGATGACATGGGCCATGGCGCTCATCAGGGCCACGTCGGTGCCCGGCCTGATGGGAATCCATTCATCGGCCAGGGCCGTGGCGCTCATGCTCATGCGCGGGTCGATGCAAACCACCCTGGCCCCGTTTTCCCTGGCCTTTTTGATGAAGTATTCGCTGTTGGTGCCATCGCGCATCTCGGCCGGGTTCCACCCCCACATGATGATGTAGCGGGAGTTGACCCAGTCCTGTCGCTGGTTGCCGGTGACATTCGTGCCGTAGACATAGGGGGTGGCCATGGAGATGCATGCCCAGCTGTAGCTGTTGTAAAAGCCCAGAGAGCCTCCGTAGAGGTTCATCAGGCGGGCCGCCGTCTGCCTTCCGTTGGTCTGGTTGTAGCTGCCTGTGCCGTAGGGAACCAGAATGGCATCGTTCCCGTACTGTTCCCTGATGCGGCTTAGCTGGGATGCCATGGTGTCCAGGGCTTCATCCCAGGAGATGCGTTCGAAGCGGCCTTGGCCCCTTTGGCCCACCCGTTTCATGGGGTATTTGAGCCGGTCCGGATGGTACTGCCTGCGGCGGTAGGCCCTCCCGCGTATGCACGCCCTCAGCTGGGGATCGCTGATGTCGTCATGCGGCCTGTCGTCGGTTTCTATTCGTCGGATGGTGCCGTCCTTGATGTGCAGTTTCAGCACGCAGCGGCCCCCGCAGTTGTGGGCCGGGCAGCCGGTCCTTACAATGTGCGCGCCCTGCAGCAACTCCCCGGAAGCCAGGGCCACCGGGTCGATCTCCCGGGTCCGGCAGCCGCTGATCCCGCCCAGCGCAGCCAGGCCCCCGGCAAACAGGGCCCCCATCCGAAGAAAACAGCGGCGGTCGATGCCCAGTTCATCGGGATCGGGAACGGAGTCGTAGTGGTTGCCAAGTGCGTCTTGCATACGGGTTGACTGTTTATTCGGACCATGGTGGGCGTTCCGGTGCCCGCGACCTGCCGGAGGCCGTTAATCGGCACCGGAAAAAATGACCGGCTCATTGGCCAGGTCCGTGAGGGTCATCGTCAGCAGCTTGACCACATCGCGCATAATCTCCACCTCGATCTGCCGCATGTCGTCCTCCGGTACATGATAGAGGCTGCGCCCCGAAGCCCCGCGGGCCCCGAAATGGATGGTGGGGATGCGGAAGTTGCTGAACACCGCCCCGTCGGTGCGGGGCCGGAAGGAGTAAGCCCACGGACCGCTGCGCGTCATCATGGGGCGGTGCACCCACAGCTCGTTGTTGCGCTCGAAGTACGGGAGCAGTGCCGCCCAGGGGTCGGAGGTGGCGGCAAACAGGGCATTGCCGCGGCCCACCATGTCCAGGTTGATCATCATTTTGATGCGGTCCGTCGGATACGGAAAATGCTCCACGAACCAGGTGGCCCCGACCAGGCCGACTTCTTCCGCGCCAAACAGCAGGATGACCACGCTCCGGTCCAGCTGGATGCCGGCCTGGCTGATGGCCTTGGCCACGCCCAGGGCGATGGCCACCCCGGAGGCATTGTCAAGCGCCCCCGGAAACAATACCGGCATCATCCCCAGGTGGTCCAGGTGGGCTCCGACCACCAGGTACTCCTGTTTGAGCTCCGGGTGCTTTCCTTCGATCATGGCCACCACATTGGATGTCTTGCCGTCCGGGTAATGTTCGATCGTAAGGCTCATTTCCGCCAGCTTGCCGGTGGGAAAAGAGGCGGGCTGCAGGTCCCGGTTGATGCCTTCGCGCAAGGCCTTCCGGTCCCTTCCGGTGCCACTGAAAAAATCTTCCACGACATGGTCGGCCACGGCCAGAAACACGAACCCGGGATCTACCGTGGGGCGGGGGCCGGCCACGTGGTAGGCAAACAGCATCCCCCGGGCGCCGTGCCTGATGGCGTTCTGTATTTTATACTGGACCTCCCGGTAGGGCTGCCAGCGGGTGAGGATGTCCGGGTCGGTCCCTGCGTAGGGAATGCCCAGCTCGCACAGGACAATTTTTCCTGCCACATCCACCCCGGCAAAGTCGTCGTATCCCAGTTCGGGGGCTGTGATGCCGTAGCCCGCATAGACCACCTCTCCTTTGACCTGTCCGCTGCCCGACACGCCCCAGGGCCAGTAATCAAGGGCGTACTGGTAATCCTTTCTGAGAAGGTCCTCTCCGTTCATCGGCACAAGCAGGCTGAGGCTCCCTGTATCACGGATGAGGGTATAAGGCTGGTCGAACACCTGAAAGAATCCCTGGTGGCCGAAAAAGGGCTGCAGCCCCCAGGCGGATAGCTTCCCGGCGGCCCAGTGGGCGGCGCGGTCATACCCTATGTCGCCGGCCAGGCGGCCCCGCATTCCGGGGGCTATCAGGGTGTGCATCCAGTGGGTGATGCTGTCTTCCGGCACGGCGTGCAATGCCTTCAGCAGGACCTCCCTGTCGTTTTGACCGTAGTTGGGCCTGTCCTGCGCCCTGCCGTGCAGGCCGGCAAGGAGCAGCAGAAGGATGAGGCTGAGGGATCTGATGGTTCTGGTGGGAGTGATCATGGCACTAAAAGTCTCTGTGGTGGGTCAATGTCATGGATATGCAAGCGCTCAAAAGTACAAAAATTCGTTGTAGGCAAAGGCCGTTTTTTTTTACATTAGCGCCGTCTTAATTTAAATCAACAGCCAATGAAAACAAGGACAATGGTTATGACGGGGATGATGGCATTCCTCTCCCTGGCAGCGGCGGGACAGGGCACCCTCCTGTTGCGTCAGCCCACCGTGAGCGACGCCCGCATCGTATTTGTTTATGCCAATGATTTGTGGGCGGCGGACCGTTCGGGAGGAGATGCCTGGCGCCTGACCAGCAATGAGGGGGCTGAGAGCCACCCGCACTTTTCTCCCGACGGACGGCACATCGCCTTCACCGCACAGTACGATGGCAATACAGACGTTTACGTGACGCCCGACGGGCAGCACGTGGTGTTTGTCTCCTCCCGGGAGGCCGTGCCCACACGGGAATCCCGGTTCTATAAGGTGCACCGGGAAGGGGGGACCCCCGAGCCGCTGCCGGTGCCGCGCGCCGTGGCCGGTGACCTTTCGCCCGACGGACGGTATATGGCTTACCAGGAGGTGGGTTTCTGGGACCCGGAATGGCGCAATTACCGGGCGGGGCAGGCCAAGCCCATCTGGATCCTGGACCTGCAGGACCACCACCTGGTCACCACCCCCCAGCATGACGGGGAAAGGCATATGAAGCCCATCTGGCATGATGACAGGGTGTTTTTCATTTCCGAACGGGATTTTGCCGCCAACATCTGGTCGTTCCATCCGACGACCATGGCATTGAGGCAGGAGACCTTTCATGCGGACTTTGACGTGAAGAACCTGGCCTCCGGTGGCGGTGTCATCGTGTATGAACAAGGGGGTGCGCTGCATGTGCTTGACCCTGAAAGCGGACAGACCGAGCGGCTGGTCATTCATGTCCGGGGGGATTTCCACTGGTCGCGCGATCGCTGGGAGGACGTCCCGGCCACCGCCCTGCAGAACGCCTCCCTGTCCCCCAGGGGGCAGCGGGCGCTGTTCGAGTACAGGGGCGAGGTATTTACCGTACCGAAGGAGCATGGCCCCTGGCGCAACATCACCCGCAGCCCGGGCGCCGCAGACCGTTATCCCGTCTGGTCGCCCGACGGCGGCCGCATCGCCTGGTTTTCGGACCAGGGTGGTGAATACCGCCTCATGGTGGGTGAGCAGGAGGGCATGGCCCCCCCGAGGGCTTATGACCTTCCCGATCCGAGCTTCTTTTTCCGTCCGGCCTGGTCGCCCGACGGGAAGTACATCGCCTATACCGACACCCACCTGAACCTGTATTACGTGGACCTGGACAGCGGGCGGGTCACCCTGGTGGATACGGACCGGTTTGTGCGGCCCGAACGGACCATGAACCCGGTATGGTCGCCCGACAGCCGCTGGATCGCCTACGCACATACGCTGGACAATCTTTTCAAAGCCATCGTGGTCTACCATGTGGAAACCGGGCAGCGCATCCAGGTGACCGACGGCATGGCCGATGCCGTCACCCCGGTCTGGGATGCCTCGGGAAAATACCTGTATTTTCTTGCCAGCACCGATTACGGCCTCAATACGGGCTGGCTCGACATGAGTTCCTTCGACCGTCCCGTGACGCGGGCCCTGTACCTCGCCGTCCTGGCGGCCGACGGGGTCTCCCCCCTGCTGCCGCGCAGCGATGAGGAGCAGGTGTCCGTGGAGCCTGAAACTGAGGAACCCGCACAGGAGTCCGGCAGGGGAAGGCGCGGGGAAGATCCCGCCCCGGAGGAGGCAGGGACGCCTGCCGTGCGCATCGACCCGGAGGGACTGATGGAGCGGATCGTGGCGGTGGACATCCCCCCGAGGAATTATGCGGGACTGGTGGAGGGTCCGGAGAACCAAGTCTTCTACCTGGAATCCGTCCCCCACCAGCCCGGCTGGACCCTGCACCGGTACAACATCAAAGACCGCAAGGCGGAGGCCTTCCTTTCCCCGGTTCAGGAGGCCGTGGCATCCCATGACCGGAAGTCCCTGCTGTACCGCAGCGGCTCCACCTGGGGCATCGTGGATGCGGGTGGCCCTGCCCGCAGTCCCGGGGACGGCAGGCTGGAGGCTGCCGGCCGGCTGCGCATGCGTATCGGGCCGGAGGCCGAGTGGCGGCAGATATTCCGCGAGGGTTGGAGGCTGCAGCGCGACTTCCTGTATGTGGACAACGTGCATGGCGCGCCCTGGAACGAGATTTACGGGTGGTACCGTCCCTGGGTGGAGCATGTGCGCCACCGCAGTGATCTGAACTATGTGGTCGAGATCATGGGCGGGGAGGTGGCCATTGGCCATTCCTATGTTCATGGCGGAGACATGCCTTCGGTGGAGCAGGTTCCCGTGGGCTTGCTGGGCGCCGACCTGACGCGGGAAAACGGGGCCTTCCGAATCCGCAAGATATACACCGGCGAAAGATGGAACCCGGGCCTCAGGGCGCCCCTGGCCGAACCCGGAATCGGGGTGCGGGAGGGCGACTACCTGCTGGAGGTGGACGGGGTGGTTATCGACCCATCCGACAACCTCTACCGCTATTTTGAGGCCACCGCCAACCGGCAGACCGTGCTCCGGGTCAATGACCGTCCCGTGATGGAAGGATCGCGGCTGGTAACCGTGGTGCCGGTAGCCAATGAGTCCCAGCTCCGTATGTTCGACTGGGTGGAAGATAACCGCCGCAAGGTGGATGCGTGGTCCGGCGGCCGGCTGGCCTACGTGTACCTGCCGAATACCGGCGGTGGGGGTTACACCTTCTTCAACCGCTATTACTTTGCCCAGCAGGACAAGAAGGGGGTCATTATAGACGAGCGCAACAACGGGGGAGGATCCGCCGCCGATTACATGGTGGATATCATGGCCCGAAGGCTGCACGGGTATTTCAACTCCAAGGCGGCGGACCGCAGGCCGTTCACCACGCCCATGGCCGGCATCTGGGGTCCCAAGGTCATGATCATCAACGAACGCGCGGGCTCGGGCGGCGATTTACTGCCCTATATGTTCCGCAACATGGCGCTGGGGCCGCTGGTGGGTACCCGTACCTGGGGCGGACTGGTCGGCATCTGGGATACACCTTCCTTTGTGGATGGGGGACGCATGATGGCGCCCCGGGGCGGTTTCTTCGATGTGGATGGGCGCTGGGCCGTGGAGGCCGAAGGGGTGGCCCCCGACATCGAGGTGGAGCAGCTGCCCGCCGCACTGATCCGGGGCGAGGATCCCCAGCTGTGGCGTGCCGTGCAGGAGGCCTTGAACCTCCTGGAAACCGAAGGGGTCGAACTGCAGGAAGAGCCGGAACCTCCGGTTCGTTACCGCCGGCCGGGTGCCAGGTAGGGACGGCCTTTACGCCCGTCCGGCAATGACGCATCCTGTCTTTTTTAATATCATGATGCCGTCGATTGATAATTGTCTTAACTTTGTGGCCTTGATGCCTGTACATTATTAACCCAACCTGCGGCCCGGCCGGGCCACGTGCCGAGGGCGTTATCCCGCTGGCATGGAACCCCTGGGGTCCGCAAAAAAACCATTCATCAACCCATGAGAAAACTGTTTTTATTGATTATGCCAGCCATGGTCATGTTGTCGGCCTGTTCGCAGGCCGTGGAGGAGAACCCCTTCTTTGCGGAATGGGACACCCCTTTCGGGGCGCCCCCGTTTGACAAGATCCAGGACGAACATTTTTTGCCGGCCTATGAGGAAGCCATCCGGCAGGAAAAGGCCGAGATCGATGCGATCATCAACAACCCGGAGGAGCCGACCTTCGAGAACACCATCGTGGCGTATGACAACAGCGGCGCCCTGATGCGCAAGGTCAGCCCGGTATTTGGCGGGCTGCGCAGTGCAGAGACCAACCCCCGTCTGCAGGAGATCGCCCGGGAGACCACCCCCATGCTGTCGGCGCACAGCAACGAGATCCGGCTGAACCAGGCCTTGTTCGAGCGCATCCAGGCCGTTTACGAGAACCGAGAGAGCATGGACCTGGACCGGGAGCAGATGCGGCTGGTGGAGAAGATCTATCGTGACTTTGAACGCAGCGGGGCGGCCCTGCCTGAAGGGGAGCGCGAAAAGCTCAAGGAACTCAACGAAAGAATGTCCATGATCTCCCTGCAACTGGGTGAGAACCTGCTGGCCGAGAACAACGGCTTTGTGCTGGTGATCGAGGATGAGGCCGGCCTGGAAGGCCTGCCGGCCGATGTGATCCAGTCTGCCGCCACCGAGGCAAGCCGCCTTGGCCATGAAGGGCAGTGGGCCTTTACCCTGGCCAAACCCAGCTGGACCCCCTTTCTGCAGTTCTCCGAACGCCGCGACTTGCGGGAGCAAATCTACCGTGCCTACTTCATGCGGGGCGATAACGACAATGAGCACGACAACAAGGCCTTGTTTGCCGAACTGATGCAGCTGCGGCAGGAACGGTCCCGCCTGATGGGCTACGACAATTACGCGGATTTTTTCCTGGAGGACCAGATGGCCGAGAAACCTGAGAATGTGTACAACTTCCTGTACCAGGTATGGGAGCCCGCCCTGGCACGAGCAAAAGGAGAAAGGGAGGACATGCAGGCCATCATCGACCGGGAAGGCAAGGACTTCGATTTGGCTTCGTGGGATTGGTGGTACTATTCAGAGAAGGTGCGTTCCGAGCGGTATGACCTGAACGAGGAAGAAGTCAAGCCGTACTTCACCATTGACAATGTGCGGCAGGGCAGTTTCCTGCTGGCCAACAAGCTGTGGGGCCTGACCTTCATCAAGCGGCCGGAGATTCCCACCTACCATCCGGAAGTGGAGGCCTTTGAGGTGCTCGACCACGACGGCAGCCACCTGGCCGTGCTGTACATCGATCCCCACCCGCGTCCGGGCAAACGCAGCGGTGCCTGGTGCGGGACTTACCGCAGCGGGGCCTATGAGAACGGGGAGAAGGTCACCCCGATTGTCACCATGGTGATGAACTTCACCCGCCCTTCAGGCGACAAGCCTGCCATGCTGAGCTGGGATGAAACGACCACTTATTTTCACGAATTCGGTCATGCCGTGCACAACTTCTTTGCTGATGGGCAATACCGCCGCACCAGCCGCAGCGTGCCGCGCGACTTCGTGGAACTGCCTTCCCAGATTATGGAGAACTGGGCCGGCGAACCCGCCCTGCTGAAGGAATATGCCCTGCACTACGAAACCGGTGAAGCCATTCCGGATGAACTGATCGAAAAGCTCACCAATGCCCAGCATTTCAATCAGGGTTTCCTGAATGTCGAATACCTGGCCGCCGCCATCCTCGACATGGACTGGCACACGGCAGATCATGGCGATGAAATCGATGTGAATGCCTTTGAGGAGGCCACCCTCAACCGCATCGGCCTGATCGACGAGATCGTGCCCCGTTACCGTACCACCAATTTCGGGCATATCCACGGCACCGGCTATGCGGCAGGCTATTACGTGTACCGCTGGGCGGGCATACTGGATGCCGACGCCTTCTATGCTTTCAAGGACTCGGGGGATTTGTTCAACCAGGAACTGGCGGCCAAATTCCGTGAGTACATCCTGGCCGGCAATGCCCTCTATGAAGGGATGGACGCCTATGTGCGCTTCCGCGGCGAGGAACCCACCATCGAACCCTTCCTGAGGCAGAAAGGCCTGCTCTAGAAAGGACTGGCATACAAGCGATTCATGGAGGCTGTCCCCGGTTGCGGGGACAGCCTCTTTATTTTTGGGGCAAAGCAGGTATTCTTTTGTAGGTGTTCCGGATAATCTTCCCATTAAGGGGGTGAGGCTGTTCATATTCGTACAGGATTGTTGCGAAAACGAACAATTCCTCCGGGGTTTGAAGGGATGTTTGGGTTACATTATCCATCAGACAGGATGAAAAAGGACCTGGCCTATGCATTGATGGAGGATTCGAATGGCATCGCATTTTCCAAACAGGCTTTGAATACGAATGAAAATATGCTGTTTCCCCCGGGCTGCAGGGTTGGCAATCATTCCCCCCAGACGGGCGCCAAACAATATGTCGTGACACGCATTCCCGGCGCAGCGAACCTTTCTTGACGGACGGCTTTTGTGTGAGAATTCAATGCCAGCAGGTTGCAGTTCGAAATGACCTTTCCTTAGAGCCCTTCGTGGAGGAAACAGGCGATGAGTTGCCCCCTTGGCAAAGGGTTTTTACTCCCGGCGCGGCCTTGTCCGAAATAGTACAGGATTTTGGAACTTATGTTGCAGACCTCAACGAATCAATGGCTGATAAGTAGTCTGTTGTACGGATTGGCTTGATCATTGATAGTGCCGGTGTGACTTTACCTGCAACCAAACAAAAACCATGAGGACAAAAATTGTGGCCATGATGCTGGCCTGCCTTTGTATAAGCCATGCCCGTTCAGAAGAGAATGCGAAACGATATTACCGGGCGCACGTGATTGCTGGCGAGTCCCCCACCATTGATGGCTTGCTGGACGATCCTGCCTGGGGACTCGGGGAATGGTCCGGGGGCTTCGTGCAATACGACCCCTACAATGGGGGCGCTCCTTCCCAGGATACCGAATTCAAGATACTGTATGACGACCACAGCCTTTACGTGGCCATCCGGGCCAGGGATACGGCCCCCGACAGCATTGTGAGCCGCTTAACCCGCAGGGATCAGGAGGATGGCGACCTGGTGTCGGTTTGCTTCGACAGCTACCATGACCTACGGACCGCTTTCGTCTTTGGCGTGAACGCCGCTGGGGTGAAGTTCGACCACGTGATTTCCAATGATGGAAGAAACGAGGATGCCAGCTGGGATCCGAACTGGTGGGTGAAGACCTCCCTTGATGAACAGGGGTGGGTGGCAGAAATGCGCATCCCTTTCAGTCAGCTGCGCTTTGAAAGCCAGGGAGGAGGCTTCTGGGGATTGCAGGTCATCCGGCGGATTCACCGGAAGGGAGAAATGGACTTCTGGAGCCATATTCCCCGGGATTCTCCTGGGGTGGTGCACCGTTTCGGCACCCTCTCCGGGCTGGAGGAAATCAAGCCCCGGGGAATTCTTGACCTGACCCCTTATGCGGTGACGGCGACCAGCCGCTACCCAGCGGTGGACGGCCATCCGTTCCTGACGGGTCGTGACAGGCACTACAAGCTGGGGCTGGATGCAAAGGCGGGTCTAAGCAACAACATGATTCTGGACCTGACCCTGAACCCGGATTTCGGGCAGGTCGAAGCCGACCCTTCCGTGGTCAACCTGACTGCCTTTGAGACATTTTTCTCTGAAAGGCGGCCATTCTTCATAGAAGGCAACAGCATCAGCCGCTTCAACCTGGGGATGGGAAGCGGAGGACACGGCAGCGATGACCTGTTTTATTCCCGGAGGATCGGCCGGCGCCCTTCCGGACAGCTGGGACTGGAAAGCGGTGCATATGCCAGCATCCCGTCCTCCACGGCCATTCTTGGGGCCGCCAAGCTAACCGGGAAAAACAGTGAGGGACTCTCCCTGGTCCTGATCGATGCGGTGACGGCTGAGGAGCACGCTGAGATCGACCTGGAAGGCAACCGCACCGAAATGGTGGCAGAACCGTTAACGAACTATTTCCTGGGAAGAATTCAAAAAGACAATGCGGATGGCACCCGCATCATGGGACTCATGCTGACGGGTGTCCACCGAAGGTTGGATGGTGGTTTGTCCGACCAGTTGCATGCCGCCGCATATACCGGGGGGGTGGATCTTATGCAGTATTTTAAAAACAAAACATGGTCAGTGGATGTCAGCGCGGCCTTTAGTCAGGTCCGTGGCAGTGAGCGGGCCCTGCTGAGGACGCAATTGTCTTCAGCCAGGTATTTTCAGCGGCCCGGCACCCCGCACCTCATGGTGGATTCGACCAGAACCTCCCTGACGGGCAGCGGGGGCAAGGTGCTGCTGTCCAAGAGCGGGGGCGGGCATTGGAGCTTCAAAATGGGGGGAACCTGGAAAACCCCCGGTTTTGAGATCAACGACCTTGGGTATATGCGGGAGGCAGACAGGGTGGTTCAGATCGCTGGCTTCGGGTACAGGGAATGGCGACCGAAAGCATTTTACCGTACTTACAATATATATTACAACCAATCGACAAGTTGGGACTTTTCCGGAAAGAACCTGCTGGTATCACACAACATCAACGGATTTATCCGCTACAAAAACTACTGGTACACCTCCGCCTCGGTGGACTACCTGCACAACCATTGGTCGGTGAGTCAGCTGAGAGGCGGCCCGGTTCTTCGGATGAACAACCAGCTGAACACCTCCATTTCTGCAGGGTCTGACATGAGGAGGCAATTTTCTGCCTATGCAAATGCAAGCCTGCAGAAAGGGACAGAGCAATCCATGAGTCGCTACGGCCTGGGTGGGGGGCTCACTTATAAGCCAACGAATACCCTGAACCTGTCTTTCAACCCTTCCTATACCAGGCGGATGGAAGCCATGCAGTTCATCCTCCTGGCGGATCATGGGGGAAACCCCCGCTATATATTCGGAACCATCGACCAGGAAATGCTCAGTGTGTCGCTCCGGCTGAACTACACCCTCATGCCCGATCTGAGCATCCAGTTGTGGGGGCAGCCTTTTGTGGCTGCTGGTCAGTATCGGTCATTCAAATATGTGACCAATGCGGCGGCACCGGTATTCGCTGACCGGTATGCTTTGCTGGATGGGGATCAGCTGGTGTTGAACCAGGGAATCTACCAGGTGGATGAAGACTTGGACGGGATAGTGGATTATTCCTTCAGGAAACCCGATTTCAGAATCATGGAGTTTCTTTCCAATGCCGTCCTGCGCTGGGAATACAGCCCCGGCTCCTCCCTTTATCTGGTGTGGAGCCAGAAAAGGGCCGGAACAGAACAGGCCGGAGTCCTGGACTATTTTGATGGCTTGCATGGGTTGCTCGGTGAAAAAGCCCACCATACCTTTCTGATTAAATTTTCTTATCGGATCGGACTCAGTTGAGGGTAATTTCCGCTCTGGACTCCTCCCTTTGGAGATATTTTATGTAATTTAGCCCAAAGAACGGGTCGGAATGACAGCTATGGAAATCAAACCCCCCGCATATGTCAGGCTGGTGCACAGCCTTCTGGCGGTGATCCTGGTGGTGTTTGTCATGATCACTGCCAAAAGCATCCTGGTGCCCCTGCTCATTGCCGGCATGCTGGCCGTGTTGGTCAGCCCCCTGGCATCCTGGCTGGAACGCCACCGGGTGCCCAAGCTGCTGGCCACCTTCCTGAGCCTGATCGCCCTGTTGGGAATCCTCAGCGGGCTGACCATCTTCTTCTACAACCAGGTTCTGGGTCTTTCAGACGACATCAGCCTGCTGAACCAGCGCATGTCCGAGCTGATCGGGGTGGTCAACGAGTTCATGGAGCGCCACATTGAAGGGGCCGTTCCCATCTCCATGGACTCCATTCAAAATACGGTGTTTCGTTACCTGACCGATAACATGGCCACGCTGGGGCAGGGCATCATCGCCACGGCCACCACCGTGACCCTGATGTTCATCATCCCGGTCTACATCTTCCTGTTTCTGTATTACCGGGCCTTTCTGATCGAATTCCTCAAGAGGGCTTTCCCCGATGAGCACCGGGAGAAGGTCCAGGGGGTTATTTACAAGGTGAAGGGGGTGGTTCAGAATTACATCACCGGCATGCTGATCGTGATCCTGATCCTGGCCGTGCTCAACAGCATCGCCCTGTTCAGCTTTGGCCTGAGGCATGCCCTGTTGTTTGCCGTGTTTGCCGCCATGCTCAATGTGATTCCTTTCCTGGGGCCGTTTATCGGGGCCACCCTGCCCATTGTCTATGCCCTTTTGACCAAAGACACCCTGTGGGCTCCCATCGGCATTTTTCTGTGTTTCTACTTTATCCAGCTGGCCGAAAGCAATTTCTTTACCCCAAAGATTGTCGGGGGCAAGGTCTCCATGAACCCGCTCATGACCATCATCGCCCTGTTTGTCGGAAACTTCATCTGGGGCCTGGCAGGGATGATTCTGTTCATCCCGGGCATGGCCATGCTGAAGGTTGTTTTCGATGAGATTCCCGGAATGGAAGCCTATGGGTTTCTGTTGGGGTACGCCAGGCTGCCCGGGGATAAGCACAAGAAGGTGAAGATGCCGCCTGTCATCGATACCGTCAGGGAGCGGCTGAATAAAAAGAAATAATGAATGGCCGAAGGGCCCCGTACCGCCATTTAACCGGTGATCTCTTCTCCCAAAAGGCCTTCCGGGTAGCATACATCATGCAGGTACAGGCCGGCTCCGGGCACCGAATACCCTGCCCGGCGGCGGTCGCGGGCTTCGATGACCCTGGTGAAACCTTCCGGATCCAGCTTGCCCAGGCCCACCTCCCAAAGGGTCCCGACAATGGCCCTGACCATGTTGCGCAGGAACCTGTCGGCCCGGATCTCGAAGATGAGTAAGTCCTCCCGGGTGAACCACCCTGCCTGGATGATCCGGCAGTCGTTCGTTCGTGTCTGGGTGTTGGATTTGGAAAAACTGGAAAAATCCCGGTAATTCATTAAAAGGGCCGTGGCCTCTCTGATGGCCTGCATATCGGGCCTTCTTTCCATCAGCCATGCCCTGCCCGCATAGAACGGGTTTTTACGGGTGCATATCTGGTACCGGTAGGTCCTGCTCAAGGCATCAAAACGGGCATGGGTGCTGGGGGCCACGGGGATAAGCGCCCGGATGGCGATTTCGGGAGGCAGCATGCGGTTCATTTTGTAAACCAGGTGTTTGTCCCTTATTTGTCCGGATGTCAGGCCGGTATCGAAGTGGGCATAGAAGGACCGTGCGTGAACCCCGGTGTCGGTGCGGCCGCAGCCTGTTACCCGGACGTCCTGTCCCAGCAGGATTCCCAAAGCCTTTTCCACCGTCCCTTGCACGGTCGGAGACCCGGTTTGCACCTGCCAGCCGGAAAACGGGCTGCCATCGTAGCAAAGTGAAAGGAAATACCGGTTTGTTTCTGGGCTCATGCTGGACGGCGTCTGCTCTCCTGAGGGGCAAATGTACGAATTTTCGGGACGGGAACGGTTCCCCATACCCGCTGTTTCCTGCACTCCGGGCATGCCGGGTTGGCGCATTCAGTCAGTCGTAATTTGTTGAAAAACAACAATAAAACACTGCATTGAAGAAAAATTTATTTAGTATGCTTCTAAATTAAGGGGTTTGTGTAAAATAAATAAAGAAAAAATTATTTAATCCAAACATCCTTTATATTTTTGGCGCGAAAAATCACTGATTTCCAAATTTCATGTACCATCAAATAAATTTCGGAAAGGGACGAATATGACTAAAATTGAAGAATTTGTAAAGGAGCAGGCCGATAAGTACGGTCGCCGCCGTGACAGCCTGATGCCGGTGCTGCAGGCTGTTGTTCAATCGGAGCGGTTTCTTTCGGAAGAGGCCATGGTGGCCATCGCCACGGAGCTGGACCTCAGTACGGCCGATGTGTATGGCACGGCCTCTTTTTACACCTTCCTGGACACCGTTCCCCGGGGGAAGTACATTGTCCGCATTTGCAAGACCATCACCTGCCACATGAAAGGCAAGGATGCGATTGTGGAAACGTTGCAGGACATGTTGAAGGTCAAGCTTGGAGAAACGACCTCCGATGGTTTGTTCAGCCTTCTTCAGGCCAACTGCCTGGGATGGTGTCACAAAGGCCCCGTCATGCTGGTCAATGATGAGGTGTACCCCGAGGTCACCCCCGAGAAGGCGGTCGAAATCATCCGTGGCTACCTCAAGAAAGCCTGAGTGGGAAACCACTGGTCATCATGTTCGAATCAAATGTAAAAAACCTGAATTATGGAAAATAAGATTAAAAAAGTTGATCTCATATTTGACAAGGTAGACCACCTTGCCATTCTGGATAAAACCTTTCAGCGTTCACAGGACGAGATCATTCTCGATGTCATCGACTCAGGCCTTCGTGGCCGGGGAGGTGCAGGCTTTCCCACCGGCTTGAAATGGAAATTTGCCAAGAACGAGGAAGCAGACCAGAAATATGTGATCTGCAATGCGGATGAGGGGGAACCAGGGACTTTCAAAGACCGCGAGATCCTGACGCAGGTGCCTGAAAAGGTGCTGGCCGGCATGGCCCTTTGCGGGTACTGCATCGGTGCATCCGAAGGCTACATCTACCTTCGGGCGGAATACAACTTTCTGTTGCCCCAGCTCCATGAAAAGATCGATGTCTTCAACAAGAAGATGAAGGAGCGCAACATGGAGTTTGCCATTTTTATCCGTTCCGGAAGCGGTGCCTATGTCTGCGGAGAGGAAACCGCCCTGATGGAGTCCATGGAGGGCAATCGCGGAGAACCCAGAAACAAGCCGCCTTTTCCGACTTCCAAGGGCTATCTGGGCAAGCCCACTTCCATCAACAATGTGGAAACCCTGGTGTTTGCCCTGATGATTGCCCATCACGGGCCCCAGCAATTCAAGGACATGGGGACATTCGATTCCAGAGGCTCCAAGGTGTTCTCCGTATCGGGCGACACCCCCAACGCCGGCATTTATGAACTGGAGCTCGGAATGACCCTGGAGCAATTCGTCAATGAGTTTGGAGACGGGGACACCAAAGCGGTACAGGTTGGCGGGGCCTCGGGATTTTGCGTTGCCCGCAAGCACTTCAAGGACACGCTGATCGGTTTTGAAGGCATCCCCACCGGGGGTTCCATGATGATCTTCAACAGCTCAAGGTCGATGTACAATATCCTGCATGACTACCTGGAATTTTTCGAGGAAGAATCCTGTGGTCAGTGCACTCCCTGCCGGGTTGGTTGCCAGCAACTCCTCAAGGGAATTGAAGCGGTGAAGAAGGGGATCAAACCCCCGTCCTACCTGGAGGAACTTCAGAAATTGTCTGAAACCATGCGCATCGCCTCCAAGTGCGGACTGGGACAGTCGGTTCCCAACCCCTTTAATTCAATCATTAACAATTTCAGGGAGGAGATTATTTACTAAATCCGGCCCGTTAACCAAAGACAGGAGAATAACCCATGAGTAAATATAAAGTAAACCTGAAGATCAACAACATCCCGATATCCGTGGATGAGGGTACGACCATTCTGGAGGCGGCCCGAAAGCTCAATTTCACGATCCCCACCCTGTGCCATCATGATGACCTGTGTGTGGCCGGGAATTGCCGCGTTTGCGTGGTGGAGCAGAAAGGCGCCCGCCTTCTGCCCGCCTCCTGTGCCACCCCGGTGAGTGAGGGCATGGAGATCCAGACAAACAGTCTGAAGGTCCGACAGGCCCGGAAGCATGTCGTGGAGCTGTTGTTGTCGGAACACAACGCGGACTGCACCAAGTGTTTCAAGAATGGTCATTGCGAATTGCAGAACATGTCGAACGACTACCGCATCGGGGACCATGTCTTTCTTGACCTGGTCAAGGACATGAACAAGGTTCATGACATCAGCAGCCCCTCCATCGAGAAGGACGACAGCAAATGCATCCGTTGCCAGCGCTGTGTACGCACTTGCAGCCAGCTGCAGGCCGTGAGTGCACTGGCTGTGACCCATAAGGGCAACCAGATGAAGATATCCACCTTCCTGGACAAACCGATGAATGATGTCGTTTGCACCAATTGCGGGCAGTGTATCAACCGTTGTCCGACGGCCGCCCTGACCGAACGCAATTACATCGATGAGGTGTTTGATGCCATTTACGATCCTTCCAAGTTTGTGGTTGTACAGACTGCACCGGCAACACGGGTTGCCATCGGGGAGGAGTTTGGCATGGAGCCCGGCAGCCGGGTCACCGGGAAGATGGTGGCTGCCCTTCGGCGCCTGGGCTTTGACAAGGTTCTCGATACCGACTTCACGGCCGACCTGACCATCATGGAGGAGGGCACGGAGTTGCTGACACGCCTGAAGGAGGCCCTGGTCGATGGCAAGGAAGTCGCCCTGCCCATGATGACCAGTTGTTCACCCGGCTGGATCAAATTCCAGGAACACCTGTACCCGGAATACCTGGACAACCTCTCCACCTGCAAGTCGCCCCAGCAAATGTTCGGTCCCCTGGCCAAGACCTATTATGCCGAAAAAGTGAACAAGAACCCCGCGGAAATGGTGGTTGTTTCCATCATGCCCTGTACGGCGAAGAAGTTCGAGGCGGAGCGGCCCGAGATGCGTGGCAGCGGTTACAAGGATGTGGACTATGTGCTGACCACCCGGGAACTCGGCATGATGATCCACCAGGCAGGGATTGATTTCCTGAAGCTTGAGGATGAAAAGTACGACAGCATCCTGGGGGATTCCACCGGCGCTGCCGTCATCTTTGGTACGACCGGGGGGGTTATGGAAGCCGCCCTGCGGACGGCCTATGAGATCGTCACGGGACGCGAAGTGCCTTTTGCCAACCTGAACATCAAGCCCGTGCGCGGGATGGAAGGGGTGAAGGAGGCCTCCATCAAGATCAAGGACGTAAAACCCGAGTGGGCCTTCCTGGAAGGGGTGGAGCTGAATGTGGCGATCGCCCACGGCCTGGCCAATGCCAAGATTCTGATGGACAAGGTGAAATCGGGAGAGGCATCCTTTCACTTCATCGAAGTCATGGCCTGCCCCAGCGGATGCATCGGGGGCGGCGGACAGCCCATACCCACCAATATGGAGATCCGGAAAAAGCGTGCCGCAGGAATTTATGATGAAGACGAGCACATGGTGATCAGGAAGTCGCACGAGAACCCGGAGGTGACGGAAATCTATAAATCCTTCCTCCATGAACCGCTCGGGCACCGTTCCCATGACCTGCTGCACACCCATTATTATCCACGCAAGCGTCACTGATGTAGGCGCTTGGGTAGAATAACGGAAAGATAGACAGGGGTTGTCTCTGCGGCATGTTGTCCGAAGGATTGTTCATCCACGGACGCCCCGGAGACAACCCCTTGTTGTCTTCACCCGTGAACAAAATAAGAAAATAATCGCTTTAACATATAAATGGCTTGTTGGGGATTGGCGATAAGTTTCCTTAATAAATGGCGTAATGATTTGAATTAATCAATATCTTTAGGGTATCAAATTACGACGTGATCTCTCTTTATCAGATAATTGAGCAAATTAAAAAGAAAAGATGTGAAAAGAATAACAACATAAAAATATAAATGCTATCTTTGTTGTTATCAAATGAATCACGTTATTAAAGAAATAAGTAGCCAATATCAGGTGTGTTCCAAAACCAGGAAGGGAGGAATCCATGAAAATCCGAGGCAACAATCACTCCGGCAGGGAGGGAGTCCCTGTGCCCGAGCCGACACTCAGACGGCTCCCGGGCTACCTCAGTTACTTCAAGGCCCTTAAGATCAATCATGTGGAATTCGTGTCGAGCAGCCAGATCGCTGCCACATTCAAGATGGATGCCACTTTGGTTACCAAGGATTTGTCCTATACCGGGATCAGGGGAAGGACCAAGATTGGGTACAATGTGGACAAGCTGATTGAAACCATCATTGAATTTCTTGACTTCAACACCCATGAGCATGCCTTTCTGTTTGGTGTCGGAAACCTGGGCCGGGCGCTGATCAACTATGAAGGACTGAATCATTACGGGCTGAAAATTGCCGCGGGCTTTGATACAAATCCTTTGCTTGCCAATACCCTGATCAAAAATGTCCGGATTTACTCGGTGGATGATTTCCGGGACCTGAGCAGGAAAATCCCCGCGCGGATCGGCATCATCACCACCCCGGACCACAAGGCCCAGGAAACAGCCGACCTGATGGTTGCCTGGGGCATCAAGGCCATCTGGAACTTTACCCCCCAGTCCATCAAGGTGCCCGAGAATATCATTGTGGAAAACACTTCGATATATTCCGACCTGGCGGTCATCCTCAACAAACTCAATAAGTAGGCCTTTGATTTCTGCCTGCCTGGGCCCGGTTCCGGTTCCCAGGCCTGGATATACCACACCCCCGGGTTTTGATGCCCGGGGTGGCGGGAATGAAAGTTAGAGAGATTCTAAATTATCCGGGAGGGGGCCGGATTTGCTTGACCGGCGGCAACTTCTGAAGCCACTTCATGCCGGAGGGGCATGCTGGGTTGTCTAAGATGTGAAATAATTAACAACAATTCTTGGTTTATGATCCCCAATCATTTATCTTTGCACAAAAAATAAGAAAGGCTGGCATGGATGCGGCCAGACTCCCCGGTCCCAAAGCGATTAAAACGGGCGTTATGCAGATAAAAGAAATTGCCGGAATTCTTGATGCAAGGGTCCTTTGCGGGGAGGATAAGATGGATTATGCCGTCGATGCGGCATTTGCGTCTGACCTGATGAGCGATGTGCTGACCCTGAAGGACGACCATGTGTTGTTGATCACGGGATTGGCCAATACCCAGACCATCCGCACGGCCGAAATGTCGGATATACACTGTGTGGTATTTGCCAGGAATAAAAAGGTGTCGGAAGAGATGCTGGAACTGGCCCGCGAAAACGACATGATTGTCCTTGAGTGCCGGTATTCTGTGTTCAAAACCTGTGGATTGTTGTTCACGGCCGGACTGAGTCCCGTTTTTTAAAAGAGGTGGCTGAGGTGGAAAGGATCCTGTTGGAATACAATATTGAAGGAGGGAACTTTACAAGGGCGGGCTATGCCTCCAGTCAGATCAAGAAGGTACTTAAGCAAATGCAGGTCGATCTCGGGGTGATTAAGCGGACCGTGGTGGCTTCCTATGAGGCAGAGGTGAATGTGGTGGCCCACGCATACAGCGGCACCATGTATGTTGCCATCGACCCGGAAGCCGTGTGCATCGAGCTGGTGGATGAAGGGCCCGGCATTCCGGACATTGAGCAGGCCATGCAGGAAGGGTTTTCCACGGCCAGTGTGAGTGTGCGGGAAATGGGATTCGGGGCCGGGATGGGCCTGCCAAATATCAAGAAGAATACGGACCATCTGGAGATTGACAGCCAGGTGGAGAAAGGGACCCGGGTGGCCATGACCATTTTCCTGGATCCTGCACGCAGAAACAAAGAGCAACAACAATAATGATGGATACCATGAAGGTTTCTGAGTTAACGGAAAAACTGGATCTCAAGGTGTACAGCGGCAGGAAGGGTCTCAGCCGCGACATCACGGGGGGCTATGTGTCCGACCTGTTGAGTGACGTCATGGGCAATGCCGATGCCGGCGAAGTGTGGCTGACCCTGCAGACCCATAAAAACATCATGGCCATTGCCTCCCTGAAGGACCTTGCGGCCATTTTGCTGGTCGGAGGCAACAAGCCGGATGAGGACACCGCGCGGCAAAGCGACCTGGAGGAAATACCGATTCTGGGAACCAGCCTGCCGGCCTTTGAGGTTGCCGGAAAGGTCTATGATTTATTGAAAAATGATGCCGGTATACAGGGCTGATTTGCATGTGCACACGGTCCTTTCCCCCTGCGGGGACCTGGACATGAGCCCCTCGGCGGTGGTGGAGCAGGCGGCCGGGAAGGGCATCCACATCCTGGGGATTACCGACCATAACAGCACCCGGCACGGACCCCTCATCAGCCAGCTGGCAGAAAAGTACGGAATCCTGGTCCTCTTTGGGGCGGAGGTGACCACCAGGGAAGAAACCCACTGCCTCGCGTTCTTTGAAACAAATGAGTCAAGAATCCAGTTCCAGGAATACCTGGACAGGCACCTGCCGGATATTCCGAACAACCCCCGGCTGTTTGGATACCAGGTGGTGGTGGACGCCCAGGGTAACATCCTGGATGAAGAGCCCAGGTTGCTGATTTCCGCCCTGGACCAGACATTGGAACAGGTGGAACAAATGGTTCATGGCCTGGGGGGGCTGTTCATCCCGGCACACATCGACCGGCCCAGCTACAGCCTTATCAGCCAGTTGGGTTTCGTGCCCCCGGGATTGGCAGTCGATGCCCTGGAAGTGTCCGCTCATGGGACTGTTCAGGAACTCGTGACCCGTTTCCCCTATCTGGAAGGAACAACCTTTGTAAGGGGCTCGGATGCCCACCATCCGGACCAAATCGGGCAGCATGCCACGCGCATGCAACTGGAGGATCTTAGTTTCAGGGAGATTGCCCTGGCCCTGCAGGGCGCCCCGGGAAGGGGGATCATGGTGGAACCCCTGATGGAGGGACAATAACCATGAAAGATTTGTCTTTGCATGTGCTGGACATCGTCCAGAATGCCCTGGCTGCCGGGGCGGAACAGGTCCGGATCCTGGTGGAAGAGTCTGTTCCCCGCAACTGCCTGGTAATAGCTGTGGAGGACAACGGAAAGGGGATGAGCCAGGATGTCCTGGATAGGGTCACTGACCCTTACTTTACTACCCGGACAACGAGAAAAGTCGGCCTTGGAATCCCGCTGCTGAAACAGAATGCAGAGCAATGCGGGGGTGGGCTGCTGATTGAATCGGCACCTGGACGGGGGACCCGGCTGGTGGCAGAGTTTGTCCGTGACCACATCGACAGGCCGGCCCTGGGCGACATGCCGGGGGTGGTGGCCATGCTTAGTGGCATCAACCAGGACAGGGATTTTATTTACCATCACCGGGTGGATGAAAGGGATTACTGCTTCGACACCAGGGAGGTCAAACAAATTCTGGAGGGGGTTCCCCTGGGGGAAGCCTCCGTCATGCGCAGCATCCGGGAGATGATCGGGGAGAACCTGAAGGATCTGGAAAAAGCAGAATGAATAAACACCCAATAAGAAGCCAAACTTTTTATTAACCACGTATCAAAAAGGAGATTCAAACATGACAAAAATCAAATCACTGGCTGATCTTAAGAAGATGAAGGAAGACTTCCAGTCGAAGATCGCCTTGCGGGAAAAAAGCGAAAAACCCGAAGGCCGGGTCCTCATTAAGGTAGCCATGGCAACCTGTGGGATTGCCTCCGGCGCGAAGCAGGTGATGGAATTCCTGATCGATGAACTGGACAAACGCAACATCGATGCCATTGTTTCCCAGACCGGCTGCATGGGCTACTGTTATGCTGAGCCAACCGTTGAGGTAACCCTTCCCGGCAAGGAGCCTGTCGTTTTCGGTTATGTGGATGAGGCCAAGGCCGACAGCATCATCGAAAAATACATCAAGAACGGGGAACTTCTGGAAGGAATCATTCCCGTCAACTATGAAACCATTGACTAAACATATTTAAACAGGAGGAATATCAGAATGGCTAAGTTCAATATGCATATGCTGGTTTGCGGGGGTACCGGATGCCGGGCCTCGGCCAGCGACATGCTTTATGAGAACCTGAAAAAGGAAGTTAAGGCCCATGGCCTGGAAGAGACCGTTCAGGTGGTCACCACGGGTTGTTTCGGTTTCTGCGAAAAGGGACCCATTGTGAAGATCATTCCCGACAATACATTTTATGTGTCGGTGAGCCCCGAAGACGCCGGGATCATTGTGTCGGAACATGCCGTAAAGGGGCGCAAGGTCGAGAAACTCTTGTACAGGGACCCGGTAAAAAAGGAGCAGATCCCTGATTCCAAGCACATGGGTTTTTACAAGAAGCAGATACGCATCGCCCTGCGCAACTGCGGCCTGATCGACCCGGAAAATATTGATGAATACCTGGCAGCGGATGGTTATGAAGCCCTTGGAAAGGTGCTTGCGGAAATGACCCCCGAACAGGCCATTCAAGAAATGATTGATTCCGGCTTGCGCGGACGCGGGGGCGGTGGCTTTCCCACAGGGATCAAATGGCAGATCGCCAGCAAGGTGGCGGCCGATCAGAAATACGTTGTCTGCAATGCGGACGAGGGTGACCCAGGCGCTTTTATGGACCGGTCTATTCTGGAGGGAGATCCCCACAGTGTGCTGGAGGCCATGATCATCAATGGATATTGTATCGGGGCCACCAAAGGCCTGATCTATATTAGGGCCGAATACCCGCTGGCCATTCACCGCCTGAAGATCGCCATCCAGCAAGCCCGTGAATACGGCCTCCTGGGAGACGACATCCTCGGCAGCGGTTTCCATTTCGATGTGGAGATCCGCTATGGGGCGGGTGCCTTTGTCTGCGGGGAAGAAACCGCGTTGATCCACTCCATGGAAGGGGAAAGGGGCGAACCCACCTTCAAACCCCCGTTCCCGGCACAGAGCGGTTACCTGGGAAAGCCCACCAATGTGAATAATGTGGAGACCTTTGCCAACATTCCCGTCATCTACAATAAGGGAGCCAGGTGGTTTGCCGGCATTGGCACCGAAAAATCCAAAGGGACCAAGGTGTTCGCCCTGGCAGGGAAGATCAACAACGTGGGACTGATCGAAGTGCCCATGGGCATTACCCTCCGGGAGGTGATCTTTGAAATTGGCGGCGGCATCAAGGACGGCAAAAAGTTCAAGGCCGTGCAGACAGGCGGCCCCTCCGGCGGCTGCCTCACCGAAAAACACCTGGATACCCCCATAGACTTTGACAACCTGCTGGCAGCCGGCTCCATGATGGGCTCCGGCGGGATGATCGTCATGGATGAGGATGACTGCATGGTGGCCGTGGCCAAATTCTACCTCGACTTCACCGTCGAGGAAAGCTGTGGGAAATGCTCCCCCTGCCGCATCGGCAACAAACGGCTTTACGAACTGCTCGACAAGGTCACCAAGGGACAGGCCGGAAGGGAAGACCTGGACAACCTCAGGAACCTGAGCCATGTCATCAAGGACACCTCCCTGTGCGGTCTCGGGCAGACATCCCCCAATCCGGTATTGTCCACCATGGACAATTTCCTGGATGAATATGTCGCCCACATTGAAGAGCACCGCTGTCCATCAGGCGTTTGCAAGGACCTGATCCGGTACGAGATCATCCCGGAGAATTGCGTCGGCTGCACCGCCTGTGCACGCAACTGCCCGGTCAACTGCATCGCCGGCGAGCGCAAACAACTTCACGTAATCGACCAGTCGCTGTGCATCAAGTGTGGTGCCTGTATGGAGAAATGCAAGTTCAATGCAGTAACAATCATTTAGAAACCAAACAAGGAACCAAGATAATGGAACTGATTAAATTGACGATCGACAACAGGCCTGTCGAGGTGGAAAAAGGAACCACCATTTTCCACGCCGCAAAGAAGCTGGGGATTGAGATTCCCACCCTGTGTTACATGAACCTGGGAGACCTGAATATAGAACACAAACCGGGCGGTTGCCGGGTGTGTGTGGTGGAGGTGGAAGGCCGGCGCAACCTGGCCCCGTCCTGTGCCACCGAATGCACCGGGGATATGGTGGTCCACACCCACAGCATGCGGGTGCTGAACGCCCGCAAGACCGTCCTGGAACTCATCCTGTCGGACCATCCGTTCGACTGCCTGATCTGTGCGAAAAGCGGACATTGCGACCTGCAGAACATGGCCATCAAGATGGGGGTGCGCAGCATCCCGTTCCAGGGAGAGAAGTCGACCTACAAGCCCGACTTTTCACCGGCCATTATTCGTGAGATGGACAAGTGCATCATGTGCCGCCGGTGCGAGACCATGTGCAACGACTTCCAGACCGTGGGCGTGCTCTCCGGCATCAACCGTGGATTCGAAGCCGTGGTGGCCCCTGCCTTCGAAAGGGACCTGGACCACAGCGAATGCACCTATTGCGGTCAGTGCGTGGCTGTTTGCCCCACCGGGGCCCTCACAGAGGTGGACCATACCAACCAGGTGGTGCGTGCCCTGGCCGATCCGACCAAAACCGTGGTCGTACAGACCGCTCCCGCCGTCAGGGCTGCCCTGGGCGAGGAGTTCGGCATGGAGCCGGGCACCCTGGTGACCGGGAAAATGGTCAGCGCCCTGCGCCGCCTTGGGTTTGACTATGTGTTTGACACGGATTTCGCGGCCGACCTGACCATCATGGAGGAGGGCACCGAGCTGCTGGACCGCCTGACCCGGCACCTGGGAGGCGATAAGGAGGTCAAGCTGCCCATGCTCACTTCCTGCTGCCCCGGATGGGTCAACTTTTTTGAATACCATTTCCCGGACATGCTCGACATTCCCTCCACGGCCCGTTCCCCCCAGCAGATGTTCGGTTCCATTGCCAAGACCTATTTTGCCGACAAGATCAAAGTGGACCGCAAGGACATGGTCGTGGTGTCTGTGATGCCCTGCGTGGCCAAGAAATATGAATGCACCCGGGAGGAATTCCAGGTGGACGGCAATCCGGATGTGGACTTTTCCATCTCCACACGCGAGCTGGCGGCCCTGATCAAGAGCTCCAACCTCAGTCTGAATGATTTGCCGGACGAGGATTTTGACAAGCCTATGGGCGAGTCAACGGGCGCAGGGGTGATCTTCGGCACCACCGGCGGGGTCATTGAAGCCGCCGCCCGGACCGCCTATGAGATCCATACAGGAAAGACCCTCGAAAAGGTCGACTTCGAGCAGCTGCGCGGCCTGGAAGGCATCCGTTCGGCATCCATCGATTTCAACGGGGTGGATATCCATATCGGCATCGCCCACGGCCTGGGCAATGCCCGCAAGCTTCTGGAAGAGATCAAGGCAGGCAAAAGCCATTACCATGCCATTGAGATCATGGCCTGCCCCAGCGGCTGCATTGGTGGTGGCGGGCAACCCCTGCATCACGGCAATCCCGATGTGCTCAAGGCCCGTCAAAAGGCCATCTATCAGGAGGATGCCGGAAAGCCCATCCGCAAATCCCACGAAAACCCGTACATCAAGACCCTGTATGAGGAATTCCTGGGCAAGCCCATGAGTGAGAAGGCCCACCACCTGCTGCATACCCATTACTTCGCCAAGAAAGATAAGAAGGTGTTGCTCGACTAGGTGCCCGGCCTTCAGGATCATTGATTGACAAACAATAAAACCAGAAATAATGACATCCATAAAAGTAAAACTCAAGGAAAGTGATGTGCAGCAACTCAGGGAGGTCGCCAAATCCTTCGGCAACAAGCCGGGCGAGCTGATCAACGTACTGCACAAAGCCCAGGAAATTTTCGGCTACCTGCCCGCAGAAGTGCAGGAGGTGGTGGCCGAGGAGCTCCAAGTCAGCGTGGCCAAGGTCTACGGAGTGGTCACGTTCTATTCCTTCTTCACCATGCTTCCCAAGGGACGGTACCCGATCTCCATCTGTACCGGGACTGCCTGCTACGTGCGCGGGGCCGAAAAGGTGCTCGAGGAATTCAAACGGATCCTGAAGGTGCCTGTCGGGGAAACAACCCCGGACGGAAAGTTTTCCATTACCTGCCTGCGCTGCGTGGGGGCCTGCGGGCTCGCTCCCGTGGTCATGGTGGGAGATAAAACCTATGGCCGTGTGACCACCGACGGGGTCAAGGACATCCTGAAGGAATACGAGGAAGATTGATTCGCATTCATGGACTGATTGTACAGGGCGGGGGGATCATCCTCCCGCCTTTTTTGCCTGGTAGCCTTTCCCCAGAAGAAAGTCCAGCGCCTTGTCCCGCACATCTCCCTGCAGCAGGATCTCTCCGTCCTTGGCAGATCCTCCCACCCCGCAACGTGTCCTGAGCTCCTTGCCCAGCGCTTCCAGGTCGGCCGTGCGTCCCGTGAACCCGGTGACCAGGCTGACGGTCTTGCCGCCCCGCCCTTTCTTGCTGATCCCTATTTTCAGCTGCTGCTCTCCGGGAGGGGGCGTTTCCCTTTCCTCGTCGGATGGTTCAAACCTGAAATCAGGGTTGGTGCTGTACACGATGCCGTGCCGGTAATGCTTCTCTTTCCTGGCCATGTTTCGGGATTGTTGATGCCACAAAGTTCCTAAAGTTTTTTAAACAATCATGAAAAGCTTACCGCAAGTTGGAAACCTGGGGCTTCTTTTGTACCTTGGTTTCCATTGGACGTCCTGATTGACCCGCCTGGACGGGCCATCCCGGACGCCGCATCCGACAATAACCTATGTCTGGAACAAAACACCGACATCCCGTCCGCCGGGTTCTCCGATGGCTGCTGCGGCTGCCCCTGCTGCTGGTATTTGTGATCCTGCTGCTGGGAGTGCTCGTCCAGCTGCCCCCGTTTCAGCAACGCCTGGCCCGGACGCTGACAGAGGAACTCTCCCGGCGCACGGGAACCCGGATCGGACTGGACAGGTTGTGGGTGCTGCTGCCGGGCATGGTACGGCTGGACGGCCTCATGGCTGAGGACCACCGCGGGGACACCCTGTTGTACGCCGGGAGCTTTCGCCTGCGCATCCGTCCGGCGGCCCTGTGGAACCAGGTGCTGGACGTGCGGTCTGTCTCCTTGCGGCATGCCCGCCTGCAGCTTACCCGCTGCCATCCTGACAGCCTGTTCAATGCGGAAGTGTTCCTGCAACGGCTGTCCGGCAACCCGCCCGTCGCCGGATACGGCGCGCTCACAGAGAATTCGGAAGAGGAAGCCGGAGCAGGTGCCGGAGCCACGGGCTGGTCCCTCCGTGTCAGCGACCTGGCCCTTGAAGATATCCACCTGCGCATGGCAGACCAGCCCGGGGGGATGGAATGGTCCCTGGTCCTCGGACAGTTCAGCACCCGCCTGACCCGGGCAGACCCTGCATTCACCGCCCTGCACATCGGTCCCACCCGCCTGTCCGGCGCCGTCTTTCAGGCCCTTTTGCCGGAAGCCGGGGGCCGTGAGGAAGACGTTCCGGCGGAACCACCCGGATGGCCCGCTTTGGATCTGCTGCTCGAAAGCCTGGAGGTGGACGGACTGGATGCCCGGGTGGCCTTCCGCAACGGGGGCAGTCCCTGGGAGGTTGAGCGACTCCGGTTGCAGGTGGCTGACTTCCTGCTGGGCGAACAAGGCCTGTCGGCCGACCTCCGCCACCTGTCCGCCGCCTTGCCGGGCAGGCTTTCCCTGCTGGATGTGAGGGCACGCCTGGCCGTGGATGACAAGTTGGAGGTGCACGGCTTCAGGCTGGAGACCGCCGCTTCCCTGGTGGAGGCCTCAAGGATCCTCGGCCCGGGGCCTTTTCACCTGGATGACAGGCATCCTGGATCCGCTGAAGTGGCCCTGGAAGAAGGCCGTATCCTGCTGGGCCGGGATGTGCTGGACCTGGTTGCCGCAGCGGAGGACCTCCTCCCGGCAGAGATTGATGAACTGCGGGCGGCCTTGCAGCTTTCCGGAACCGTTGACAGGCTGGATATCGGACAGTTGTCCCTCGAATTGCCGGGATTCCTTTTTGTTCAGGGACAGGGCCGGATCGGGGGATTGCCGGAGGCGGACTCCCTGGAGCTGGAACTTCCTGCTTTTATGGTGGCAGCCAGCCATGCCCTCTCCTTTCACCCCTTGCTGGCAGGCATTTTTCCCGAAGGGTTTGCCGGTTGGGACACCCTGGTGGTGCAAGGCAGCCTGAGCAGCCGCCCCGATGCACTACAGGCCTTGGTTTCCCTGGATAGCGGGCTGGGGCAGGTGGATCTGGCGGGTGGGGTGTATGGATTGTCGGACAGGGATCCGGTCTACAACGGCACGGTGGATTTCAGGCACTTGCGGCTGGGATCCCTGCTGGGAAACGCAGCACTTCCCGACAGCCTTTCCCTGGCCTTGCAGGCAGACGGCAGGGGGGCGGACCCCGCGACAGCGACGGGAAGCTTTTCCCTGCGGGTTCATCATGCCCTGCTGCGCGGATACCATTATTCCGGCCTGACCGCGGAAGGGACCCTGGGGGATGGGGTCCTGGATGCCGCCCTGATGTACCATGACCCCCACCTGCAGCTTTCGGCCGGGACAAGCCTGTCCCTGGGGGGAGCGGTGCCGGTGCTGGAGGCCTCCATGAACCTTGACCGCCTGGATGCCATGGCGCTTGGCTGGTCGGATTCCGTCATGGTGTTCAGCACCCGGCTGCGGGCCCGGCTGAGCCCCCGCGGCGACGATTTCATCGAGGGATTTGCCCGGCTGGAGGAGGCGAGCCTGCAGACGCAGAAGCGGTTGTTTTCCATGGACTCCCTGTTGGTGCTGGCATCCGCACCGGATGCATCCGGGGTGGACAGCGGAACCTTTCGGATGGGAATTTCTTCGCCCATCCTCCAGGCAAACTACAGGGGCAATGCCTCCCCCCTGAAGGTTCCGGACCTCCTGCTCCCGCACCTGCTGTCCCTCCTGGGAGATGAGCCACAAGGGCCGGCGACCGGTGCTGCCGCAGGCCCGGGGAGTGGGGATGGTCAGGGCCGGGAAGCCGGGGAGGAAGCGACCTGGTTCAGCCTGGAAGTGAGGGTCCTCCCTTCGGATTGGCTCACCGGCGTGTTCCTGCCGGAGCTGGCGTCTTACGGTCCCCTCTCCCTGACGTGCGACTTCAGCACGGAGGCACCGGCACTGCACCTGAAAGGGGACATCCCGCACCTGGAGTACGGGGGTATGGTGCTTTCCGGGCTGGAGGTCCGTGCCGGCACAGACCCGGAAATGGCGGGCTTTACATTGGGCCTCACACGATTCGAAGGGGTGGGCCTGGACCTTCACCGGCCCGTTCTTCAAGGGTCTTTCCGGGAGCAGCTGCTGCAATTCTCCCTCGGCTTTGACGACCAGGAGGGCCATGCCTGGCTGGGGGCCGAAGGTCTGATCAGCCGAAGGGACCCATGGTTCGAACTCCGTTTCGGGGAAGCCCTGCTGCTGCACGGGGACACCTGGACGGTGGCACCCGGCCACGCCATCCTGGCCGGTCCCGGCTTGTTGATCTTCCAGGGGTTCAGGCTGGAAAGGGAAGGGGCCTCGCTGGCGTTGCAGAGCCTGGAAGGGGCTGGCGGGCCATGGCTGGGTCCCCCGCTTGCACGGGAAGCACAGGACGGGGCAGGCGGGGAAGGCCCTGTCTGGCATCAGCCACCATTTCGGCTAAGCCTGAGGCAGTTTGATCTGGGTCAGCTTGCCTCCCTGATGGAGACGGATGGCCCGGGGGGCTTGCTGGACGGGCAGGTGGTCGTGGAGGATTTGTTCGGGAAACTGTCGCTCAAAGCGGACATCGGACTGAAGGATCTGACTTACGGGGGGACCGGCATGGGAGACCTCAGCCTGCAGGTGGAGAACGGGGGCACGGACCGTTTTGTGTTTTCCTCCTCCCTGACTGGCCGCGGCAATGATGTTTCCATGAAAGGCTACTTTGAACCGGGAGAGGCTCCACTTTACGGGCTGGACCTGATCCTGGGGGGGCTCGACCTGGGCACGCTGGAAGGATTTGCCATGGGAGAAATCACGGGACTGCAGGGCCATGTCACGGGCCGTTTGCAGGCTGGGGGAGACAGCATGGGGCCGGACTTGTCGGGGTTTATCCGTTTCAGGGAAACCGGCTTTCAGGTCACCTACCTGCACACCGGTTTCAGCCTGAAGGATGACACTTTGTATTTTGACCGCAACCGCATCACCTTTCGGAATTTTACCCTGCTGGACAGGGCTGGCCGGCCGGCCAGCCTGAATGGGCACCTGGACCTGTCAGACCCGGGGTCGGTGGGCTTTTCGCTGGACCTGACTTCGGATCAGTTTCTTGCCCTGGACATCCCCCCGGGGGAGAACCCCCTCTTCTCGGGGAGGGTGCAGTTCAGCAGCGACCTGCAGCTTCGCGGCCAGGCAGACGCTCCGGTCCTGGAGGGAAGCTTTGCCCTGAAGGAAGGGTCCTTTTTCGACATGGTCATTCCGCAGTCAGACCCCCGCGCCATCGGCTCGGAAGGCGTGGTGGCCTTTCTCCCGGAGGGAGACCCTTCTGCCTGGCCTTTCGAAGAGGAATCCCCCGTGGCGGCGCCCCTGACCCATGCCTTCCGGAACCTGGATGTCGGCGTCAACATCGAGGTCGACCCCACGGCGAGGCTACGTATCCTGATTGACCCCCATGCAGGGGATTACTTGCAGCTGCGTGGCGGCGGGATGCTGAGCTATGGTACGGACCCCGGGGGAAGGGTTTCGCTTGCGGGACGGTATGAGCTGACCGAAGGGGCCTACCTGATGACGTTTTATGATGTGGTTCGCCGGCACTTCAATATCCGGCGTGGCAGCAGCATCCTCTGGACGGGTGATCCCATGAACCCGGAAGTGGACCTCACCGCCCAGTATGCGGTCCGCACCCAGGTGCGGGAGCTTTTTGAGCATCACCCGGGCGGGGCCGATGACCCGGCCCTGAGGCAGTTGTTCCCTTTCACGGTCATTATGAGGATGACGGGCAGGATGATGGAACCGGACATCCGTTTCGAAATCGGGCTGCCGGAGGAACACCGCAACGCCCTTGACGGCCGCCTCCAGGCCAGGCTTCAGGAGCTGAACCAGCACGAATCGGAGCGCAACAAACAGGCATTTGCCCTGCTGGTTCTGGGCACTTTCCTGCAGGACAACCCCTTTGAAGCATTGGGGGAGGGTCCCGGCATGACGGCAGCGGCGCGGACAAGCGCCAGCCGCCTTCTTTCGCAGCAGCTGAACAGGTTGTCGGACAGGTACATACGGGGCGTGGACATCCGGTTCGATCTTCAAAGCCAGGAGCATTTTACAGGGGAAGGCGTGGAGGGGTCCACCCGTCTGAACATGGAAGTTTCCAGGAATTTTTTCGATGAACGGATGCGCATCACTGTGGGGGGCAATGTCGAACTGGAGGATGAACGCAGGAGAGAGGCCTCGGCCGGTGACATCGCGGGGGACTTCACCATCGAGTACCTGCTGAACGAGGAGGGGAGCTTAGTCCTGCTGGGATTCCGGAAAAAGGAGTTCGGGGACCTGTTCGAGGGACAGCTCATAAAAACCGGGCTAGCCCTGCGTTTTCGCAGAACCTATCAAGAATTGCGTGACCTGTTCAAAACAGACCAGACACCATGACCCGCCGCCATCCAATAGCCCCCTTCCCTGCCGCATCTGCCCGGAACATCACAGGCCGTTCCCTGGTGGTTATCCTGCTACTGTGGCTATCATCCTGCACGGGCCTGAGGTTTCTTGAGGAAGACCAGCGGCTTTACAAGGGAAGCACCATTGAGTTCGAGTCAGCGGAGACCCTCCGGGAGAAACCCATGATTGAGGAGGAGCTGCAACGCGTCATCAGGCCCGCACCCAACCAACGCATCGGTCCGTCCCGGCCGCGGCTTTGGATGTATTTTGCCGCCGGGGAACCCAGGGGCCGGGGGCTGCGGTACCTGATGAGGAACCGTTTTGGCCGGCCGCCCGTGCTGATGGAGCAGGTCGACCCCGAGCGCAGCCGGCAACTCATTGAGAACCGCCTGTTCAATATGGGCTACTTCGATGGCTCGGCTTCCTATCAGGTCCATACGACACCCAGGACGGCCTCGGTACAATTCCTGGTCCATCTTCAGCCCCCTTATATCCTGGGAACCCTTTATCCGGCGGAGGCCACCAATGCGGCCGCCCGGCAGGTCAACGCCCTGTTGGAAGGGAGCCTGCTGAAACCGGGCAGGCCCTACCGCCTGGATGAACTGAAGAAGGAGAGGGACCGCCTCGACCGGGAGATGAAAAGGCTGGGGTATTTTTACTTCCATCCGGATTATCTCATTTTCCTGGCGGATACCATGCAAGGAAGCCGTACGGTCGACCTCCATCTGAGGATCAAACATGACACCCCTCCCCAGGCCCTGATGACCTACCGGGTCGGGAACATCCGCATCCAGGCGGACTACCTGTCGGATCCCGCCGGCTCCACCACGAAGCAGGGTGGCCTCTCCGCCGGGGAAGGCATCACCCTGTTTGACAGCCAGGATCAATTCCGTCCTGGTCTATTCCGTTCCGTTCTTTCCCTAGAACCAGGAAGCCTGTACAACCTGGATGCCCATGACCGCAGCCTGAACCGCCTCATGGGTCTGGGTGTCTTTCGTTTCATTAATTTTCGTTTCCAGGAGCCTGCCGGCCTTCCGGATGGGGATGAAGGGGTGCTGGATCTCAGGATCCTGCTTTCACCCGCCAAAAAACTGACCCTGGCGGCCGAAGTCAGGGGGGTGAGCAAATCCAATAATTTTGCCGGACCCGGCTTCGATGCCTCCTTCACCAACAACAACCTGTTGGGGGGGGCAGAACGCCTTCATATCAACGTGGATGCAAGCTATGAGGCATTGCTCGGACGTCAGCCCGCTTCTGCCAGCGCCTGGGAGGCCGGGCTGGGCGCCGAACTTGTATTTCCGCGTTTTGTGGTGCCTTTTTTCCGGCCGGTATCCGATTCCCGCTTTTTGCCGCGGACCAGTTTCCAGGCCGGTTGGAGGCATTTGAACCGTTCGGATGCATTCAGTCTGAATTCCTGGCAGCTGCAATATGGTTTCAGCTGGAACCGCAGCCAGACCATCCATCAGAAATTCCATCCGGTGGTGATAAACCTTTTCAGCCTGAACGATGTCAGCCAGGACCTGGAAGGATTGCTCGCCGGGGATCTGCTCATGCGGCGGGGCTTGTTTGAACAATACATCATCGGCTCCCAGTATTCCTGGCTTTACAACTCCCAGCAGGAAACGGGGGATCGCGGAAGGAACGATCTGTACCTCAATTTAAACCTCGATCTTTCAGGGAACCTGGCATGGATTGCCGCCGGTGCCCTGTCGGGCAGCGACCAGGCGAAGGGCCGCGCCCGCACCCTGTGGGGTCATGAGTTCTCCCAGTATACCCGGGCGGATATGGATGCGCGTTATTACCTGCGTGCCCGCAAGGGGGGGCGCCTGGCCATGAGGCTCGTCGCAGGGGCCGGTTTCCCTTATGGCAATTCGGACTATCTGCCTTATGTGAAACAGTTCTACATCGGGGGAGTCAACAGCATCCGGGCCTTTCAGCCGCGGACGCTGGGGCCCGGAGCCTATGTCCCGCCCGACAGCCTCTCGGGCGGGTTCAACCCTTACCACAGCGGGGAGATCAAGCTGGAGGCCAGTCTTGAATACCGGTTTGGCATCACCGGCATGCTCAGGGGAGCCGTGTTCGCCGATGCGGGGAATATCTGGACCTTGAAAGAACACGAGAACACCCCCGGGGGGGCGTTCTCGTGGGACGGCTTTTTCAGGCAGATCGCCCTGGGCAGTGGGGCCGGCCTCCGCTTGGATGCCACCTTCTTCGTGCTTCGGCTCGATGTGGCCTTTCCCCTGGCAGACCCGCGAACGGAGCGGCAGGGATACCTGGAGCCGGTGAGGCCGTTGAGCAAAAACTGGAGGCGCGACAAGCTCGTGTTCAGCCTGGCGATCGGCTACCCTTTCTGACAGGCTCAGCGGATTTCCACCTCGATCCACCCGGAGCGGTCCGGGTCCTCTGGGACGGGCCATTTGCGGGGCGGGTTCCTTTCCAGTTCTTCGAGCAACACCTCAATGGCCTTTTCCAGGGAGGGGTCTTCCCCCCGGGCCACCCTGTGCGGAGCATCCACCACTTCGATGTCGGGGTAAATGCCGATTCCCTCAATGATATACTCCCCTTGCTGGTTGTAGATGCCGAAGCGGGGAACGGCGATGTAGCCGCCGTCGGCCAGGCGGGCATTGCCGCTCATCCCCACCAGCCCGCCCCAGGTCCGGGTGCCGATGATGGGGCCGAGGCTCCGCTGGCGGAAGAAATAGGGAAACGCATCGCCCCCGGAGGCGGAATACTGGTTGATGAGCATGGCCTTGGGCCCGTCATGGGCCACCCCGGGGGTGCGCATGGGCTCGGGCAGTCCGGCCCGGTGCCAGTGTGCATGCGTTTCCCGGGAAAGGATCTCCACCATGCGGTCGGGAATAAAGCCCCCGCCATTGAAGCGTTCGTCGATAATCAGGGCATCCATGTGGTGGTAGGCGTACATGCCGCGGAACAATTCCCGGTTGCCATCGGCCGAGGTGTTGGGTACGTGGATGTAGCCGATGCGTCCCCCGGACAGCCGCTCGGTCATTTCCCGGCGGGTGTTCACCCAATCCAGGTATTTCAGCTCCGTTTCGCTGGCGATGGGCTGTATGGTGTAGGTGCGGCTTTCCTGTCCCCCGGGCCGGTCGCTGACCGTGATGCGGGTGGCCACCCCAACCCGGTTCTCCAGGAAGCGGTAAGGGTTGTCGGCCGTGGTGACCTCCTGGCCTTCGATCGCGATCAGAAAGTCGCCTTCCCTGACATCGATGCCCTGGGCGGTCAGGGGGGAGAAGCGGGCCGGGTTCCAGTTCTCTCCCTCATAGATCTTGCGGATCACGAATCGTTCGTAACGGGGATCGGCCTGCAGTTCCGCCCCGAGCAGGCCGGTCTGCACCCTGTCCACCCGGGGAAAATCCCCGTAATCGACATAGGCATGGCCGGTATTGGTCTCGGCGACCATTTCCCCGAACAGGTAGTCCAGGTCGAAGCGGTGGTTGAGGAAGGGCAGCAAGGCCCCGTAGCGGTCGCGGAAGCCCTCCCAGTCCACATTATGTACATTGGCCACGTAGAAAAAGTCCCGGAAAATACGCCAGCCGTCCACAAACAGCTGTTCCCACTCCTTGCGGGGTTCGATGCGCATGGTCATCTGGTCCAGGTTGAGGCGTCCCTCACCCGGACGCTGGTTGGGCGCCAGGGTGGCCACCCCGTAGTCGCCCCGGTGCGTGTACAGGAATTTGCTGCCATCATGCGACACAGTCGCACCCCGGATGCCTTCCATGATCAGCTGGTTGCTCTGTTCCTTCACGTTGTAGCGGTTCATGCCGGAATCGGTAAAGTAGACCAGTCCGTCCTTCACCGGATGCAGGCCACGGTAGGAGCCCGATCCCAGGGGAAACGCCACGATGCGCCGGCCGGCCTCATGGAAGTCGATCTCCACGCGGATTTCCTCCTGGCCGGGGCTGTTCCCGGCCTCTGCCTTCCCCGCCGGTTCCGTGGTTTCCTTCGGTTCAAACAGCCTGGGGCTGCCGGCCGTCAGGTGCAGGGCATAGATGCGCGTGGCCCGGGTATACAGGTAGTTGAACTCGAAATCGGAGAAGCTCAGGTTGAAGTCCCTGTTGGAGGTAAAAAACAGGTACTGCCCGTCGGTGGAGAAGACGGGGTTCATATCGGAAAATGTCCCGTCGGTCAGCTGGTTGGTTGCCTGCCCCTCCACATCATAGACCCAGATGTTCCCCTGTCCGTTGGGGCCGTTTTTGGTATAGGCGACCCAGCGCGAGTCGGGGGAAAAGGCATAATGCCGTATTTCGTCGGATGTCGGGGTGTCAATCACGCGGACCGTGCCGCTTTCCACCTCCAGCAGCTGCAACCGCATGCTCCGGTCGAAGAAGACCAGGAAGCGGCTGTCGGGCGACCATACAGAAGGGTATTTCCACCCCCGTGAGCCCTCGGTGACCTGTCTGGGCTCAGCGTTTTCCTTGTTCTCCAGCAGGTAGACCTCGTATTCTCCCGTGGCATCGCCGTACCAGGCAATCCACCGGCCATCGGGCGACCAGGAAGGATAGACCTCCCGGACTCCCTGGGTGCGGGTGAGGTTGTGGGTGGTGCCTTCCCCGGCCGGTACCGAGAAGATGTCGCCGCGGGCATCGAACAGTACCCGGTTGCCGCCGGGGGAGAGGGCCGTGCTGTGGATGTTGTCTTTGACATTCTTATGGTAAGGCAGGGTGTTGGCGTAATCGAAATGCAGGTTCACCACCACGCGCTCCGCCTGTCCGCTGTCCAGGTCGAGCCGGTACAACCTTCCCCCACTCTCGTACACAAGCTGGTCGTAGCTGCCGGCCGGCCACATCACGTCAAAATCATCGTGGAAGGTAAGCTGCCGGACCTCCCCGGTGCGCAAGTCGTGGCTGTAAATGTTCAGCCAGAGATCCCGGTCGGAGGCAAAATAGATTTTGTCGCCGTACCAATGCGGGATGTGATCGGTTCCCACCCAGTCGGTCACGGGTTCGCTGTGTCCCTCTACCAGGTCGTACACCCAGATGTTGGAGGCCCTTCCCCCCTTGTACCGTTTCCAGGTGCGGAACTCCCGGTCGACCCAGGTAAAGGCCAGCTTGTTGTTGTCGGGCGACAACGCGGCGAAGCCGCCGTAGGGAACAGGCAATTCTTCCTCAAAGCCGCCCTCAATGGAAACCAGATAGTAGCGTCCCATGCGGTCGCCATACTCCGTCCGGTTGCTGCGGAACAGGATCTTTTTGCTGTCGGCCGTCCAGTCCATCACGACATTGTCGAATCCGCCGCGCTGGGGCATGGGGCCCACGTCGTTGTAAAAGGTCAGTTGCCTTGGGGTGCCTCCCCGGGCCGGCATCACGTAAACCTGCCGGGATCCGCTGTACTCCGCCGAGAAGGCGATCCACCGGCCGTCGGGCGAGATTTTCGGGAACAACTCCAGTCCCTGGTGGGAGGTCAGTTGCCGCGCATCCCCCCCGGAGGCGGGAACGGTCCACAGGTTTCCGGCGTACACGAACACGATCTGGTCCCCGTTGATATGGGGATAACGCATCAACCGTGCATCGTCCGCTGCCCGGGTTAGGGGCAGGGCGGCCAGCATGATGCCGCAGGCAAGCAATATTGTCTTAAACAAACGCATGATGATGGAAAAGTGGTTTTGGTGAATAACTGGAAAAACAGGAGGCCACTGCCAGTCTGTTGCCGGTGGTCGCGCCCTGTAAACATCGGCTACTGCCTGTAAACGATAGAATTTATGTTCATCCCTGCACCCACAGATGCAAACAGGATCACGTCCCCCGGTTCGATCCGGTGGTTTGGGAGCGATCCCTTGAGGATCATGTCGTACAATGTGGGAACGGTGGCCACCGAGCTGTTTCCCAATTCATGGATGTTCATCGGCATGACCCTGGCGGTATCGGCCCGCACCCCGAAAAGCCGGAAAAAACGGCTCACGATCGCCTCGTCCATCTTTTCATTGGCCTGGTGCAGCAGCACCTTGCGGACCTCTTCGATGGGAGTGCCGGCTTTGTCGAGAGACAGTTTCATGGCTTTGGGGACATGGGAAAGAGAGTATTCATATATTTTTCTTCCGTGCATCTTGATGTAGCGCACCCGGGGATCGCTTTCCGGAGCATTGGACTTTCCGAGGTAGAGGTAACCAACCTCCTCCCGGGTATGGCTTACGGTCGCGGATGCCAGCACTCCCCGTTTGGTGTCCGACTGCTCCCCTTCGAGGATGGCGGCTCCGGCCCCGTCGCTGAATATCATGGTGTCGCGGTCGTATTTGTCGACCACCCGGGAAAGGGTCTCGGCCCCGATCACAAGGCACCGCCGGGCAAGTCCGGAACGGATGTAGGAGTCGGCCTGGATGATCCCCTGAACCCAACCGGGGCAGCCAAAGATCAGGTCGTAGGCCACACAGGCCGGATTGTCGATGCCCAGCAGGTGCTTGACCCTCGAGGCCACGGCCGGCAACGTATCCGTCTGGATGGTCCCTTTCACCACGTCCCCGAAATCATGGGCCACGATGATGTGATCGATCGTTTCCCGGTCAACGCCTGCGGAGGCAATGGCCTCTTCGGCTGCCAGGGCTGCGATCTGCGAGGTGGTTTGGTTTTCTGTGACCCAGCGCCTCTGGGCGATGCCCGTGATGTCGCGGAATTTGCGCACGACCTCCTCCCCGGGGCCTTCTATCGGGCTTTCGTCCTTTTCAAAAAATGTTTGCCTGGCAAACTGGCTGTTGTCGATGATCCGGGTGGGAATATAGCTTCCGGTTCCCGAAATGATGGTGTTATGATACTGCATAGGTCATTCTGATTTAACGGACAATATTACTCAAAATTTTTCAGCTGGCAGCTCCCCGGGGGGTGCATTGTGTTTCAGGGGATGCGCTTTTGCCTGAATTGATTACCTTTGCAGGGATCCTGAGGTTTATCTGAAGCCAATCTCCTATGTTTTTGATACAGTTTGCTTCTCCGGGTTTTCTTTGGGCCCTGCCAGCCATCCTGTTGCCGGTTCTTATCCACCTGTTTCATTTCAGGCGGTTCCGCAAGGTGCTGTTTTCCAACGTGGCATTTTTGCAGCAGCTGAGCGACCAGTCCAGAAGGCAGTCCCGCCTTCGCCACCTCCTGGTGCTCGCAGCCCGGATCCTGGCCGTGGCCTCGCTGGTGCTCGCCTTTTCCAGGCCATACCTGCCCGCTGCACACGCCCCGGTGGATGCCCGGGGGAATGCCGTGGGGATCTGGGTGGACAATTCATTCAGCATGGATGCGCTGGGGACAGCCGGCAGGTTGCTGGACGAGGCCAAGGACCGGGCCCGCAGGATTGCCGGCATCTACCAGCCGTCGGACCGCTTCCTGCTGTTGACCAATGACCTGGAAGGCAGGCACCAGCGTTTTGTGAGCCGGGAGGAGTTCCTCCGCATGCTGGAAGAGGTTCCCCTGAGTCCACGGATCCAAACCCTTGGCGGCATCATGGAGCGGCAATCCATTCTTTTCGGGGAACTCGGCCAGGAGGCAGGCAAGTCCTATTACATCAGCGACTTCCAGAAAAGCACCCTCCGTGTGGATGAGGCCCGCCCGGATACTTCCCTCACCTCCTTCCTGGTGCCCCTTCCGGCGCAGCAGGCGGATAACGTGTTCATTGACAGCTGCTGGTTTGATGCGCCGGTTCGCCTGCCGGGCCAAACCGTCTCATTGCATGTCGCCCTGCGGCAGGATGGCGGGCAGGCCCTCAGCGGCCAGCCGGTCCGGTTGTTCATAGACGGGGTCCAGCGGACCGTGGCTTCGTACGACCTGGAACCCGGGGGGCGGACCGAGGTGGTCCTCAGCTGGACCCTGTCCGGCCCCGGTACGCACCAGGCATGGGTGGAGGTGGTGGATTATCCCGTCACGTTCGACGACCGGCTCTTTTTCAGCTTCCGCGTCACGCAAGAAGTTCCGGTGCTTGCCATAGAACAGCCTCCGGGCAGCCCCTACCTCCGGGCCCTCTTTGGTCCTGACACGACATTCCGGTTTTTGTCCGTTCCCGCTTTTGCGGCCGATCTTTCCTCCCTGCCCCGGCACCACCTTGTCGTCCTGCAAGGATTGCAGCAGCTGTCGCCTGGCCTGGCACAGGCCCTCGGGACCTATGTGGACCAGGGAGGGAGTCTGGCGGTTTTCCCCGGAGGGGAAGCTGACCTGGATTCCTACAATGCCTTTCTGTCTGACATGGGGATGCGGGGATACGGGAGCCCGGATACCGTCCCGACGCGGGTCACACTGATCAATGAACGGCATGCGCTTTTCCGGGATGTGTTTGAAGAACTGCCGGAACGTGCCGACCTGCCGGCAGTCAGCCGCCATTACCGGCTTGAGGGCGGGGGCGGGTCCACGGGAGAGGAGCTTCTGGGGCTGATGAACGGGCGGTCCTTCCTGAGCGTGCAGGAATACGGCCGGGGCCGTGTGTACCTTTCAGCCGTTCCCATAAGTCAGGACCACAGCAATTTCCAGGACCACCCGGTGTTTGTGCCGGCCCTGGTGAACATGGCGCTGATGAGTTCCGGGCTGGAACCCCTGTACCATGTGCTGGGGTCCGCCGCCCCCATCCTCCTGAGGCAACCCCTGGAGGGCCCCGGGGTGGTTTATGCGATCCGGGGGGACGACTCGGAAATGATTCCCGGGCAGAGGCGGTTGGGCAACCAGGTTCAACTGATGGTCCGCGACCAGCTCTACAGGGCGGGCAATTACGGCTTGCATGCGGGGGATACCGCCATCATGGGTTTGTCGTTCAATTACGACCGGCGGGAATCCCTGCTTGACCCCCACTCCCCGGCGGAGCTTGCCGGTGCCGGCCTGGATGCCGGGCTGCAGGGCATGGGGATCATCGACGGGAGGGCGGAGGACTTCGGCATCAGCCTGGAGGCCCTGCAGACAGGCCGGCAGCTCTGGCGGCTGTTCCTCTGGATGGCCCTGGCCTTTTTACTGGCCGAAGTGCTGCTGCTGCGGCTGTTGAGATAGGTCCCCGTCCAAAAAGAATCATTATCTTTGCAGCGTTTTTTAAGTCCCTTCATCCCAAAAACCCATGCCGGCAATGACCGAGGACCAATCCTTATCCGAAAACCAGGACGGCCTTTCCACCGGGTCATCAGCTACCCCCCCTGAAGGAGACGGATTTCAAACCATGCGTCTTTCAGGCATGTATGAAGACTGGTTTCTGGACTATGCCTCCTATGTGATCCTGGAGCGGGCCGTGCCCGAGGTGCGTGACGGCCTCAAGCCCGTGCAGCGCCGCATCCTGCATGCGATGAAGGATCTGGATGACGGCCGGTACAACAAGGTGGCGAACATCATCGGCCACACCATGAAGTACCACCCGCACGGGGATGCTTCCATCGGGGATGCCCTGGTGCAGCTGGGGCAAAAGGACCTGCTCATCGATACCCAGGGAAACTGGGGCAACATTTTGACGGGAGACAGCGCCGCGGCGCCCCGCTACATTGAAGCCCGCCCTTCCAGGTTTGCCCTGGATGTCCTGTACAACAGCAAGACCACCACCTGGAAGACAAGCTATGACGGCAGGAACAGGGAGCCCGTGAATTTGCCGGTTAAATTCCCCTTGCTGCTTGCCCAGGGGGTGGAGGGCATTGCCGTGGGACTCGCTTCCAAGATCCTGCCGCACAATTTTCTGGAGCTGATCGACGCCTCCATTGCCCATCTCCGGGGGGAAGAACCGGATATTGTACCGGACTTTCCATCCGGGGGCCTGGCGGATTTCTCCCGTTACCATGGCGGGATGCGGGGCGGCAAGGTCCGGGTCCGCGCCCGCATCCAGATATTGGATAAGAAAACTTTGGTAATCAACGAGATCCCATACGGTACCACCACGGGGAATTTAATGGACAGCATCGTGGCGGCCAATGACAAGGGCAAGATCAAGATCCGCAAGATAGAGGACAACACCTCCGACAAGGTCGAGATCCTGATCCACCTGGCCCCGGGCATTTCGCCTGACCAGGCCATTGACGCCCTGTACCTGTTTACCGACTGCGAAGTCAGTATTTCCCCCAATTGCTGTGTGATCGATATCGACAAGCCCCGTTTTCTGAATGTCAACGAGGTGCTGAAAATCTCCACAGACAATACGCTGGGCCTGCTGAAGAAGGAGCTGGAGATCGAAAAACAGGAACTGCTGGAGCAGATCCTGTTCGGAAGCCTGGAAAAGGTATTCATAGAAAAACGCATTTACCGCAGGATCGAGGAATGCGAGACCTGGGAGGCGGTCATCGAAACGATCGACAAGGGCCTGAAACCCCATAAGGCCTTGTTTTACCGGGATATTACCCGGGATGACATCGTAAAACTGACAGAAATCCGCATCAAGCGGATCTCCCGTTACAACGCCTTCAAAGCGGATGAGGTCCTGCGGTCCCTGCAGGAGAAGCTCGAGTCGGTCAACCACCACCTGGACAACCTGGTGGATTACGCCATTGCCTACTTCAAACGAATCCGCGACACCTATGGCAAGGGCCGGGAGCGGAAGACCGAGATCCGCCTGTTCGACACCATCGAGGCAGCCCGCGTGGCCGTGGCCAACGAGAAACTCTATGTGAACCGCACAGAGGGGTTTGCGGGCACGGGCCTGAAGAAAGATGAATACGTTTGTGAATGCTCCGACCTGGACGACATCATCGTTTTCAGGGAGGACGGCACCTTCACGGTGACCAGGGTCACCCCGAAGAGTTTCGTCGGAAAGAACATCATCCACATCGGGGTGTTCGACCGCAACGACGACCGCACCATCTACAACATGATCTATGTGGACGGGCCCAGGGGAAACGCCTACATGAAACGCTTCCCGGTAAAAGGGGTCACGCGTGACCGGGATTACGACCTGACCAGGGGCACCAAAGGAAGCAAGGTCCTGTACTTCACCGCCAACCCGAACGGGGAGGCCGAGGTGGTGAGCGTGCACCTGCGCCACAAGCCCAAACTCAAGAAACCGGTGTTCGATCTGGACTTCAGCGAGCTGGCCATCAAGGGCCGGGCGGCTGCGGGGAACATCCTGACCAAGCACAGCATACGCCGCATCGTGCTGAAGGACCAGGGGGTGTCCACCCTGGGGGCCATGGACATCTGGTTCGACGAGGCCGTGCTCAGGTTAAACAACGACAAGCGCGGCATGTACCTGGGCGCTTTCCAGGGCGGGGACCGCATCCTGGCTGTGTATGCCTCGGGGACCTGCCGTTTGTTGCCCGTCGATTTGTCGGCGCATTTTGACGAAAAGCCGGTGCTGCTGAAAAAGTTCCATGAGGACATGGTCCTGACGGCTGTCTATATCGAGGGGGAGACCGGTCATCACTACATGAAGCGTTTCCAGCCGGAGGGGAACGGAAAGGCCGTGGGATTCATCGGGGACCACCGCAGCAGCCGGCTGCTGCTGGTAACCGACTCGTCCAGCCCCAGGCTGCTGGTGCGTCTGCCGGAATCACCGCGCAGGGCAAAGACGCAGGAGGAGATCGACGCGGCCGGCTTCATCTCAGTAAAGGGTGCCAAAGCGCGTGGCAAGCGGATCACCAACCTGGAGCCGGAGGGACTTGAATGGATCCATGGGGACGGGGAGGAGCAGCCGGAAACGGAAAGCCCGGTCGATGAGACACAGGAAGGTGTCGCCTCCCCCGTGGCCCCGCAGGAGGAGCTCCCCGTTCAGGAGGAGCCCTCCGGCAAACCATCCGGTCAGGCCGTTGGCGGGGAGGACGGTGTCGTGCCCAGCCCCCCATCCGACGAAAAGACCCGGGAAGATGCATCCGACCCGGTCCCTGCATCCCGGAGAAAGCCTGGCCCGGGGGACAAGCAGCGGCAAATCCGGCTGGACCTGGATATATAACAACACACTTTTGATATGATCCGAATTGGTATCAACGGCCTCGGCCGGATCGGCAAGCTGGTGTTCCGTCTGGCCGGTGAGCGGGATGATATGGAGGTGGTGGCCGTGAACGACCCCATGTTGCTGACGACCATGGTGCATTTGCTGCGGTATGATTCCGTGCACGGACGCTTCGGCCGGGAGGTCGGGGCAGATGAAGTCAGCGGGGAGCTGGTGGTGGACGGCCGCCGCATCCGGAAATACGGGCATTACCATCCCTCGCGCATTCCCTGGGGCCTGCACCGGGTAGACCTGGTGATCGAGGCCTCCGGCCTCTTCCTGACGCGTGACGGCCTGAACGGGCACTTGCAGCAGGGTGCCGGCAAGGTGATCCTGACCTGTCCGCCCAAGGAGAAGCTCGACAATATGGTGGTGATCGGGGTGAACCACGACAGCCTGAAGCCCTCACAGCATCTCGTTTCCAACGCCTCCTGTACCACCAATTGTGTGGCCCCGGTACTGAAGGTGCTGGAGGATGCCTGGGGGATTGACCAGGTCTTCATGAACACGGTCCATCCTTATACCAACAGCCAGAACGTCATGGATGCCCCCCACCAGGACCTGCGCAGGGCACGTTGTGCCAACGAGAACATCATCCCCACCACCACGAGTGCCATCCGGGCGGTCCGGGACATCATGCCATTTCTCGAGGGGCGTTTCGAAGGCTTTGCCACCAGGGTGCCCGTCAGCGACGGCTCCTTCGTGGAATTCTGCGCCAACCTGAAATCGCCCGTGACGGCCGCGGACCTCAATGCCGCCTTCCGCCGGGCGGCGGAAGGCCCTTTGCGGAACATCCTTCATTATTGCGAGGACCCCGTCGTGTCAAAAGACATCGTGGGCAATCCGCACTCGGCGGTGTTCGATGCCCTGAGTACCAAAGTGCTGGGGGATCGCTTCGTGCAGCTGCTTGCCTGGTATGACAATGAGTATGCCTATTCCAGCCGGGTGGTGGAGCTTGCCGCCCTGCTGCTGCATGAAAAAAGGGGGCAGTAGCCCCCTTTCCGGTTCCGTTGGGACGCCGGGGTTCATGTTCCCTGCTCATGGTAGAGTTCGATCATCTTCAGGATCACCTGGGTGGCCTTCTCCATGCTTTCCAGGCTGATGTACTCATACTTGCCGTGGAAGTTGTGCCCCCCGGCAAAAATATTCGGGCAGGGCAGGCCCATATAGGACAGCTTTGAGCCGTCGGTGCCGCCCCGTATGGGCCGGATGATGGGGACAATCCCGAGCTCTTTCATGGCCCGTTCGGCGATCTCCACGGTGTGATAGACCGGCTCCACCTTTTCCCGCATGTTGTAGTACTGGTCCCTGACCTCCAGCTTCACGGTGCCTTCCCCGTATTTTTTATTCAAAAAGCCGGCCACCTCCCTGACCATGTCTTTCTTTTCCTCAAACTTCCTGCGGTCATGGTCGCGCAGAATATACAGCAGGCTGGCTTCTTCCACCGTGCCCTCGAACTTCATGATGTGGTAAAACCCCTCGTAGCCTTCCGTGAATTCCGGCCGGTCGAACACGGGAAGCATGTCATTGAACTCCATGCCGATGATCAGGGCGTTGATCATCTTGTGTTTGGCATCGCCCGGGTGGACGTTGCGTCCCTGGACCTTCACCTGGGCCAGGGCGGCGTTGAAATTCTCGAATTGCAGTTCCCCCACTTCGCTGCCGTCCAGGGTGTAGGCAAATTCCGCCCCGAATTTTTCCACCCCGAAGCGGTCGACCCCGCGGCCGATCTCCTCATCCGGGGTGAATCCGATTTTTATCGTGCCGTGGGGGGTCTCCGGATGCGACACCAGGTATTCCAGGGCCGTCATGATCTCCGCGATGCCGGCCTTGTCGTCGGCCGCCAGCAGGCTGGTGCCGTCGGTGGTGATCAGGGTCTGTCCCTTGTATTTTTCCAGCATGGGGAAGTCGCTGACCCTCAAATGCATGTCTTTTTCCTCGTTGAGCAGCACATCCCCCCCGTCGTAGTTTTCTATGATCCGGGGCCTGATGTTCGCGCCATTCATGTCCGGGCTGCTGTCCATGTGGGCCAGGAACCCGATCACGGGGATCTTCCGCTGGCTGTTGGCGGGCAGGGTGGCCGTGACATAACAATGCTCATCCACCGCCGCATCCTCCAGCCCGAGCCCGCGGAGCTCGTCCACCAGCAAGCGGGCCAGGTCGAATTGTTTTTTGGTGCTGGGAAATTCCTGGCTGTTCGGATCGCTCTGGGTGTCTATGCTGATATAGCGCAGGAAGCGTTCCAGTAGTTTTTCTTTCATGGGTCTGTCGTATTAATGGTTTTACGTCGGATGGGCCGCTCGTCCCTGTGGCAGCGCCCCCGTCCCTTTAGTCTTCCTTGGTGGCCTTTAATGCGTTGCGGTACAGGTAGGTGCAAAGCAGGGTGAACATCAACAGCCCCAGCCATTGCGAGCCCGGCCTGGCAAGCCAGCCGGCCGCCTCCAGGTGCAGCCCGCTGAATTTCAACAGGGCGCTCACCACGCCCATCAGGGCGCCGCCTGCGATGAAACCACTGGCGATGAGGGTGCCCCGTTCCCTGCGTTTGGTGTTGAGCAGGCTGTCCGTGCTGCGGTTCATCACATACCAGGAAATAAGGCCGCCCACCAGCAGGGGGGTGTTCAGGTCCAGCGGGATGAACATGCCCAGGGCAAAAGCCAGGGCCGGCACGCCCAACATGGTCAGGACCAGGGAAAGGAAGGCCCCGGCCCCGTATAATAGCCAGGGCGCCGTCCCCCCGGTCATCATCGGTTCGATCACCGCCGCCATGGCATTGGCCTGGGGGGCGACCATGGCCCCGGGTCCGGTAAAGCCGTATGTCTGGTTCAGGATGATGATCACCCCGCCCACGGTGGCGGCCGAGACGATGGTTCCCAGAAACTTCCAGCCTTGCTGCTTGTAGGGGGAGGCCCCCAGCCAGTAGCCGATCTTCAGGTCGGAGATGAAGGCCCCCGACATGGCCAGGGCGGTGCATACCACCCCTCCGATAATCAGGGCGGCCACCATGCCGGCGGTGCCGGACAGTCCCACGCTGGTCATGATCAGGGAGGTCAGAATGAGGGTCATCAGGGTCATGCCGGACACCGGGTTGGTGCCCACAATGGCAATGGCATTGGCGGCCACTGTAGTGAACAGGAAGGACACCACCATCACGATGAGGAGTCCCACCAGCGCATGGGTGAGGTTCTGCACCACCCCGAACTGGAAAAAAATGAAAATGAGCAGGGCGGTGACGATGGTTCCGCCCAGGATCAGGCTCATGGGAAGGTCGCGCCGGGTACGCAGGCTGCTGTCGGCAGCAGCCTGTTTGCTGAATGTTTCTTTCACGGCCAGGCCCACCGCGTTGCGGATGATGCCTGAGGAGCGTATGATGCCGATGAGACCGGCCATGGCGATGCCGCCGATCCCGATCATGCGCACGTAATCGCGGAAGATCACCTCCGGCGCCAGCTGGGCCACGGCATGGGCTTCTCCTCCGAAGGCAGCGGCTGCATGGGCTACCAGGGGAATGATCACAAACCATCCGACGAAAGACCCCGCACAGATGATCACGGCGTATTTCAGCCCGATGATGTACCCCAGGCCGACGATGGCTGCCCCCAGGTTCAGCTTGAACACCAGCTTGGCCTTGTCGGCCAGGACGTCCCCGAAGGGAATGACCCGGGTTTCGAAGACCTCGTTCCACCAGCCGAACGTGGCGATGATGAAATCATACACCCCCCCGAGGAGGCCGCTGAACAGAAGCACCTTGGCCTGACTTCCTCCCTTCTCGCCCGAGACCAGCACCTCGGTGGTGGCGGTGGCTTCCGGGAAGGGAAACCTGCCGTGCATCTCGGCTACGAAATATTTGCGGAAGGGGATCAACAGCAAAATGCCCAGAAAGCCCCCGAGCATGGAGGACAAAAAGACCTGGTAAAAATGGGCCTCCAGGTTGAGGATGTAAAGGGCCGGCAGGGTGAAGATGGCCCCGGCCACGATCACCCCTGAGCTGGAGCCGATCGACTGGATGATCACATTCTCGCCCAGGGCGTTCTTTCTTTTGGTGAGGGCCGAAAGCCCCACCGCGATGATGGCGATGGGAATGGCGGCTTCGAAGACCTGCCCGATCTTCAGTCCGAGGTAGGCCGCGGCGGCCGAAAACACCACGGCCATGAGCAGGCCCATGGCCACCGAACGGAAATTGACTTCGGGGTAGATCTTCCCCGGCGCCATCACGGGAATGTATTCCTCCCCTTCCCTGAGTTCACGGTACGCGTTGTCTGGCAATCCCTTGATTTTTTCAGTGGTCTCTTCCATGGTGTGCAGATTGGGTTTAACAGTCATGTGGGTTATTGTTTCTGGAGCATGATGCCGGCCATGAACCGGCCGGTGGTGCCCTCTCCTGCCCGGGAGGAAAAAAAGGCATCCTGCCGGCACTGGGTGCACAACCTGCCTGTTTCAATGTTGCCCGGTTTCAGGCCTTGTTCCAGCAGTTGCCGTTCGTTGATCCGCCACTGGTCGAAGATGAACCTGCCGGGCTCCCTGCCCGGGCGGATGACCTCCCGCGTGCTTCCCAGGGCCCGTTCGGTTTCATACACCACATCCGGCCCCACCTCATAACAGCAGGGCCCGTTGGCCGGACCGAGTCCCGCCAGGATGTTCTCGGCCCGGCACCCGTAATGCTGGATCATTTTCTCCACCGCGGTGGCGGCGATTTTGCGGAGCGACCCCCTCCATCCGGCGTGCAGGGCGGCGATGACCTGCTCCACGGGGTCGTACAGCAGGATGGGCACACAATCGGCCACCTGTATCCCCAGACAAAGCCTTTCCGCGTTGGTGATCATGCCGTCGGCATTGGGAATGGCGCTTTCCCTGTCGACCGAACCCCTGCCCCGGGATCCCTCATCGATGATCACCACATTCCCGCTATGGCATTGCCCGGCGCAGGTTAAGTGAAAAATATCGATGCCGGCGGCCCCGGCCAGCAGTTTGCGGTTGTATAGCACGTTCAGGTTGTTGTCGCCTACATGAAAACCCAGATTGAGGCTGGAGAAGCTGTTTTCGCTGACGCCCCCGTGACGGGTTGAGACAAAATGCGTAAGTTTGGGATGGGAAGACAGGAGGGAAAAGGTGTACAGGGTCAGGCCGAGGGTGTCGCTGCGTATCATGTCGGTGGGTGCTTGGCCATCAAATATAGAAAAAAAAGACAGTTCGATTGCTTCCCGCAAGGTTTTTGATTATGGCCGGTGTGTATATTCATATTCCCTTTTGCAGGCAGGCATGTCATTACTGCAATTTCCATTTTTCGGTATCCCATCGTTTGTCGGATGCCCTGGTCGAATGCCTGATCCGGGAAATGCAGATGCAGGCCGGATTTTTCCGGCCGGACGGTTCCGCCGGGGGAAGGACCCGCCTTGACAGCCTTTACATCGGAGGGGGGACCCCTTCCGTGCTGCCGGTCCCGGCGCTGCAGCGCTTGTTTGCCGCCCTGGGGGAGTGCTTCGCATTCGACGGCAGGACCGAGGTGACCCTGGAAGCCAACCCGGACGACCTGGATGCGGGCTGCCTGGCTTCCCTGAGGGATACGCCCGTGAACCGCCTCAGCATCGGGATACAGTCCTTTCATCAGGCCGACCTGCTCTACATGAACCGGATACACACGCCCGGACAGGCCCTGCGGGCGATCAAAGATGCCCGGCGGACCGGTTTTGACAACCTGACGGTGGACCTGATCTATGGCACGCCCACCCTGTCGGACAAGGGCTGGGAGCAGAACCTGGAGAAGGTCTTCGGCCTGGAGGTTCCCCATATGTCTGCCTACGCCCTGACGGTGGAGAAAAAAACGCCCCTGGATGTCATGATCCGCAAGGGGCAGGCCGCCCCGGTGGACGAGGACCAGGTGGCCCGGCAGTTTGAGATCCTGATGGACCGGATGGCTGGCCGGGGGTACGAGCATTATGAGATTTCCAATTTTTCGTTGCCCGGCAGGTATTCCCGCCACAACCTGTCTTACTGGGACGGCAGCCCCTATCTTGGGCTGGGTCCCTCTGCCCACAGCCACCGGGAGGGACAGCGGTGGTGGAATGTGTCCAACACCGCTGCCTACGTGGCCTCCCTGCGGTCCGGGCTCATCCCTTTTGAAACCGAAGAGCTCGGTCCGGCCCAACGCTTCGATGAATATGTGATGACGTCTTTGCGCACCCAGTGGGGCTGCAGCCTGCAGCGGGTGGCCGGCACCTGGGGCAGGGACCGTCGCGAGGCCCTGCTGCTGGCGGCCCGTCCCTACCTGGCGAACGGACAGCTGGCAAGGGCAGGGGAGGTGCTGCGGCTGACCCGATCCGGCAGGTTGTTTGCCGACCGCATCGCCTCGGAGCTTTTCTGGGAGGACTAGCCCACGGGTATCCGGACCCTTCCCGGGATGGGCCGGGTGGTCAACCAGGGAAAAAAAAGCGTCCCGGATTGCGGGACGCCTTGTCAGATGATATTGCCTGGCCTTTCCGCCCTGGTTTTATTCGAAGGACAGGATGGACTTGCGGATGATGTCCACGCATTCGAGCAGCTGCTCCTCGGTGATGATAAGGGGCGGGGCAAAACGGATGATGTCCCCGTGGGTGGGTTTTGCCAGCAGGCCGTTCTCCGCCATCTTCATGCACACATCCCAGGCCTCTTTGCCGTCTTTGGGTTTGATGACGATGGCGTTGAGCAGTCCTTTGCCCCGGACCAGGGTGACCCTGTCCGACTGGATGCCCCTGAGTTCCTTCCGGAGCAATTCCCCGAGGCGTTCAGACCGTTCGGCCAGTTTCTCCTCCCGGACCACCTCCAGGGCCGCCATGGCCACCCTGGCAGCCACCGGGTTGCCCCCGAAGGTGGATCCATGCTGTCCGGGCCGGATGACCATCATGACGGGATCGTCGGCCAGAACGGCCGATACGGGGTAAATGCCGCCGCTGATGGCCTTGCCCAGGATCAGCACATCGGGCTTGATGTTTTCGTGATCGCAGGCAAGCATCCTGCCCGTGCGGGCGATGCCGGTCTGCACCTCGTCGGCGATGAACAGTACATTGTGCTTCTTGCACAGGGCATGGCAGGTGGCCAGGTAGCCTTCGTCGGGCACAAACACCCCGGCTTCCCCCTGTATGGGTTCCACCAGGAACCCGGCCACGTCAGGATCTTTCAGCGCTTCCGCCAGGGCGTCCGCGTCATTGTAAGGGATGCGGATGAAACCGGGGGTGTAGGGGCCGTAATCGCCATAGCCGTCCGGGTCGTTCGAAAAGGACACGATGGTGGTGGTACGGCCGTGAAAATTGTTTTCGCACACGACGATCTTTGCCTGGTTGGCGGGAACGCCCTTTTCCTTGTAGGCCCATTTGCGGCAGAGCTTGATGGCCGTTTCCACGGCTTCCGCCCCGGTATTCATGGGGAGTACCTTGTCATAGCCGAACAGTCCGGTGATGTACTTTTCATACACCCCCAGCACATCGTTGTGAAAGGCCCTGGAGGTCAGTGCCAGGGTGTTGGATTGTTCGATGAGGGCATCGACGATTTTCGGGTGGCAGTGTCCCTGGTTCACGGCCGAGTAAGCCGAGAGGAAATCGTAATAACGTTTTCCTTCCACATCCCAGACGAATACGCCTTCCCCGCGTGACAGGACCACGGGAAGCGGGTGGTAGTTGTGCGCGCCGTGTTTGTCCTCCAGTTCAATGGCTTTTTGTGAGGTGATTTTTTCGGTCGTCATCATAAATGGTACTCCTTTTTTATTTGGTTGTTTACGGACTTTATACGGAAAGAATGCTTCCTTATTGGATGCGGCAAAGATAGGGAAAAGGCCCCGAATAAAAAAACCGGCAGTCGCCCCGAGGGGCTCCTGCCGGTGTCATCACTCATCACCCTTAATCGTTTATCCGCTGCGGTCCGGCCGGGTATGTGCAGGGCCGGGGCGCAGGGCTGTTATTTGGCAGCTTCGAAGCGTCTTTCCACTTCGGTCCAGTTGATCACGTGCCAGAAATTGCCCACGTACTCGGGCCGCCTGTTCTGGTACTTCAGGTAGTAGGCGTGTTCCCAGACATCCACGCCGAGGATGGGCATGCCCTGTACTTCGGCCACGTCCATGAGCGGGTTGTCCTGGTTGGGGGTGGAGGTCACCTGCAGCTGGCCGGAGCCATCCACGATCAGCCAGGCCCAGCCGCTTCCGAAACGGCCTGCGGCGGCCTTGTTGAATTCTTCCTGGAATTGTTCGAAGGAGCCGAAACGGCCTTCAATGGCGGCGAGCAGGTTGCCTGAAGGGGCTCCGTTGCCGTCGGGTCCCATGACCTGCCAGAAGAGGGTATGGTTGTAATGCCCCCCCCCGTTGTTGCGAACGGCCACCGGGTGCTGGCTCATGTTTTTGAAGACTTCTTCCAGGCTCATGGATTCCAGGGGAGTCCCTGCAATGGCGTTGTTCAGGTTGTTGACATAGGCCTGGTGGTGCTTGCCGTGATGGATTTCCATGGTTTGTTTGTCGATGTATGGCTCCAATGCGTCATGGGCGTATGGCAGGGGTGCCAGTTCGTATTTTCCGTCTTGTGCTTTCATTGCTTCCATTTCTTTTGGTTGATGATTCGATGAATTTCCTTGTGAGGCCTGCTGGCAGGCCGTCGTGCCCGCCAGGGCGAGGCCGGCGATCAACGCCAGGGTGATCCGTTTTGTATGCATGCTTGTGCTTTTTGGGGTTATGAGCATAGTTTTTAATCGGACTACATAAACATAACAAGCTTTGGTCGGAAAGGTTCAATGCCTGGTCCCGTGCCGGCCTGCGACGGCAATGGTTGAATTTATGTGTCTAGTAAACAGAAAGATAGGGCGCAATGCGCCGGTAGGTCGTTTCGTCCACCAGGTGGGATCGCCGGATCTCGGATACCCCGGAGAGGGGGCCGTGTTGCCGGACCAGGGCGGTGAGGGCCCCGGCCAGGTTGCGGTCGATGTAGGGATGCCGGAGCAGTTCGGCAAAGCTGCATTCATTGAGGTTGATCCGCCGGATGGCGGTGGTGTCGATCAGAATGTGGTCGCGGACCTGCTCCCAGCGGGCGGAGTCCAGCCCGTAAACCTCCAGGAGCTGGTCAAGACCCAGGTACCCGCCCAGCAGGTCCCGGTAGGCCGTGATGCGCCTGCTGAAGGTTGGGCCGATTCCCCGGATGGTTTGAAGCAGGGCGGTATCCGCCCGGTTGATGTCGATCTGCAGCTGTTTTTCCGGCGCCGGGCTCCTGCGGGTTTCCCGTTCAGCGGCCTTTGGCTTCCCCTCCGGGCCTGCCCCGTCCTCCCTGTCCGGGGTGACGCCTTCACGGGCCCCTGCATCCCGGGCCATCCCATCCGCTGTCCCGTCCCCCGCCCTGCCTGGCTTGCCGGACCCCGGCCTTCGCGGCAGGCTGATAAAAGGTTCCAGCTGATGGTACCAGTCTTCCTCCATCAGGTAGATGCGCTTCAGGTCCTCCCGGTAGCGGAAACGGCCTCCGGCGGAAAGGTAGTTGCGGATGCTCCTGCCCACATATCCCGGCAGGCCCATTCCTTCCCATTCTTCGGCCGACAGCTCGTTCGGATCAAAGGGGGAAGGGGTGAGAACAGGCTCCCCGCGGGATCCGGCCGAAGCCCCTGTTCCCGTGCGGGCTTCCCCGGAAGCGGGCAGGGCGGTCCCGCTTTCCCTCCCGGCGTCCCCCCTTTGTTGCTCCTTCAGGGCCTCGACCAGGGGCATGTAGGGGGAGAAGTCGGCCGGTGGCAGCGGACGCATCCGACGATACAGCGGAGGCATGGAGACCACCAGCAGGATCAGGACCAGCAGCACCCGGATGCCGTTTCGCTGCGCGCTCGTAAAGTACAGGAAATCCTTCCAGAACATAGGGCATGATCATCCCGGGAGGCAGCCCGCGGGGCCGCGCCCTTTTTGCAAAGATAGCCGGCCCGGCCGCGGATTTTTTTTGTCCGGCGGGTCAGCGGTCCCCTTGGTGCTTTTTGTACTTTTGGGGAAATCCATTTCCCATGATGATCAGAAGACTTTTTATCCTGTCAGCGGCCTGCCTTCTGGCCGCCGCCTGCCAGACCGGCGAAAACACCGCCTGGGACCACGCTGCCCTGGACCGGCAGCTGGATTCCCTGTTCACCCGGACCGACCTGAGGGCCGCCGCCTTCGGAGCGGTCACGGCCGATGGGGATACATACACCCGGTGTCTGGGAGAGGGACGATGGGACCGCGAAGACCCGCTGCACCAGAACCACATCTTCCGGATCGCCTCCATGACCAAGGCGGTCACGAGTGTGGCGGCCATGCAGCTGGTGGAAAGGGGGTTGGTGACCCTGGATGAGCCACTGGATACCTACCTGCCGGCCATTCAGGAGGTGCCGGTTCTTATGCCGGACGGACAGCTGCTCCCCGGGGAGCAGCCCATCACCCTCCGCCACCTGCTGACCCATACTTCGGGATTCGGCTATGCCTTGTTCGACCGCCGGCTGAGCGATTTCCGGCTGCCGGACGACTGGCCCCACCGGGACCATCCCCGCCTGCAGGATGCCGGGATCTCCTGGCATTACGGAACCAGCACCGACTGGGCCGGATACCTGGTGGAGGCCCTTTCGGGCATGGACCTGGAGACCTATTTCCGTACCCACATCACCGGCCCCCTGGGGATGGACCATACCTGGTTTGAGGTGCCCGACTCCCTGGCCGGTCTGGTCGTGACCCTGGGAGTGCGTGATCCGGCAAAGGACGGGGCCCTGGTTCCCGCACCCATGCCCCCCCCGGGCGGGTCCGGCAGGTCCCACAGCGGAGGCGCGGGCCTGCATTCCAGCCTGGGGGACTACCTGCGCTTTCTGCAATGCATCCTGCAGGGAGGGACGCTGGACGGGGTGAGTATCCTCCGGCCGGAAACCGTGCAAAGCCTGTTCGAAGACCAGCTGGGGCGGGTGATTGTTCCGGGAGATGGTTCGCAGGATCAGGTGGCCGGCGGACAGGAAACGGAGGGGCAGGACTTCCGGCATGGCCTGGCCTGGGCCCTGGAGGGATCCGGAAACACTTATGGCCGCCGGGAAGGATCGGCATACTGGAGCGGCTATTTCAACACCTTTTTCTCGGTCGATATCCATTCGGGCATCGCCGTGGTGGTGATGACCAATGTGATGCCCTTCGGGGATGCCCGGGCCCTGGAGCTTTACCGCTCCTTTGAGGCCATGGTGCGGGGGGACTAAGGTTTTTTTTGCCGCGGCCGTGGATTTTGTCCAAACTTTACTATTTTTGGCCTCTTCCCGGGCTGCTGCGGGAATACCAATCAACCAACAAACCAACGACACATGTCTGACAAGGATAGTGGGCTGCGTGAGGGGTTTTCGAGCAAGTTCGGAATTCTCTGTGCCGCGGCCGGTTCGGCCATTGGCCTGGGAAATATCTGGCGTTTTCCCTATGTGGTGGGGGATAACGGGGGCGGGGCCTTTCTCCTGGTATACCTGGGATTCATCCTGCTGCTGGGCATCCCGGTCATGCTGTCCGAGTTTGTGATCGGGCGGCGGGGACAGCGAAACACCTTCGGGGCATTCCGGCGCCTGGCCCCCGGCAGGCCCTGGTGGATCGTCGGGGTGATGGGCATTGCCGCGGCATTCATGATCCTGGCCTTTTACAGCACCATCGCCGGCTGGACCCTCGAATACGTCTACAAGGCCCTGACCAATGCCTTTCAGGGGAAAAGCTCCGCCGAACTGGGGGAGATGTTCCAGTCTTTTCACACCCAGGCGGCCAGGCCCCTTTTGTGGCAGCTGGTGTTCATGGTGATGACCGCCGGCATCATCATTGCCGGGGTCAAAAAAGGCATCGAGAAGTACGCCAAGATCCTGATGCCCTTTCTGGTCCTTCTGTTGCTCATCATGGCGGTACGCTCCCTGACCCTCCCGGGGGCCATGGGAGGGCTGCGCTTTTTATTCCGGCCCGACTTTTCGGAACTGAGCCCCCAGGTGTTCCTCTCGGCCCTGGGACAGGCCTTTTTCTCCCTCAGCATCGGCATGGGCGCACTGATCACGTACGGTTCCTACATCGGCAAGGAGAACAACCTGAGCCGGATCTCGGTGGAGGTCTCCCTTGCCGACACCCTGATTGCCGTCCTGGCCGGTGTGGCCATATTCCCCGCGGTATTCGCCTTCGGCCTGGCACCGGATGAGGGGCCCGGGCTGATCTTTCACGTGCTGCCCAATATTTTCCAGCAGATACCCGGGGGTTACTTCTTCTCCGTGATCTTCTTCGTGCTGCTGGCCATTGCCGCACTCACGTCCTCCATTTCGATCCTGGAGGTGGTGGTGGCGTTCATGGTGGAAGAGCTGAACATCCGCAGGAGGAATGCCACGATCATGGCCGCCGCGGCGGCCACCCTGGTGGGGGTGTTGTGCACCTTGTCGTTCGGGGAGATGAAAGAGACCCTGGTGTTCGGAAAGACCGTGTTTGACCTGATGGACTTTTCCTCCTCCAACATCCTGCTGCCCCTTGGGGGCCTCCTCATTGTGCTTTTCGTCGGATGGTTCATGGGCTCGGCCCATGTCCGGGACGAGCTGTCCAACGGGGGGACCCTGAGGGTCTCTTTTTTCCGGGTGTTCATGTTCCTGCTCAAATTCATTGCGCCGGTGGCCATTGCCATCGTGTTTTTGCATAGCATCGGATTGATTTAAACCTAAAAACCCTGTTGCCTCATGTCTGGTTTCCTGGAAGGAATGAACACCGTGATTACCTGGTACAACGATTTTGTCGGGGGCTACCTGCTCCTGGCCCTCTTGCTGCCCACCGGGATCTATTTCGCCTTTAAGTTCCGTTTCCTGCACGTGCGCATGTTCGGACACTCTTTCGCCATCCTGGCGGGGAGGTTCTCCAAAAAGGACGACCATGGGGACGTGAACCATTTCAAGGCGCTGACCACGGCACTTTCTGCCACGGTAGGCACCGGGAACATCGTGGGGGTGGCCCTGGCCATTTACCTGGGCGGCCCGGGGGCCATTTTCTGGATGTGGGTCACGGGCTTTTTCGGCATGATGCTGAAGCTGGTGGAATGCACCCTGGGATTGAAGTACCGGAAGTTTAACGCGGACGGCACCGTGTCCGGTGGCCCCATGTATTATATGGAGTATGGGTTGAAGGACAAGCTGGGCAGGCACGCCAAGACCCTGGCCATCATCTTTGCCTCGGCGGCCGTGCTGTGTTCCATGGGAACCGGCAACATGGCGCAGAGCAACTCCATGACCGATGTGCTCAACACCAGTTATAACATCCCGACCTGGATCAGCGGGCTGGTCATTGCGGGACTGGTGCTGCTGATCGTCGTCGGCGGACTCAAGCGGATTGCCGAGGTGACTTCCCGCCTGGTGCCCTTCATGGCGGCCTTCTATTTCCTGGCCGCGATGACCATCTTTGTGCTGCACCTGGAGTGGCTCGGACCGGCCTTCCGGCTGATCTTCACGGATGCCTTTACCGGCACGGCCGCCGCAGGCGGGTTTGTTGGCTCGGCCTTTATCCTGACCCTTACCATGGGGATTCGGCGCGGGCTGTTCTCCAATGAGGCAGGACAGGGATCCGCCGCCATGGCACACTCTGCCGCCAAGACCCCCTATCCATTGAGGGAAGGATTGGTGGCAAGCCTGGAGCCCTTCATCGACACCCTGTTTATCTGCACCCTGACCGCCCTGGTCATCATCATGACCGGTGCCTGGGAATCGGGCATACAGGGCGTGGGCATGACGGTGCTGGCCTTTGAGACCGGGCTGGCGGAGATCAACCTGGGGTACATCGCCCCCCACATCATCGCCCTGGGCCTGCTGCTGTTCGCGTTTTCCACGATCATTTCCTGGTCCTACTACGGAACCCGGGCGGCGCAATACCTGTTCGGGGACAAGGCCATCACCCCTTATTACTATGTCTACGCCGTGTTTGTATTTTTGGGCGCCATCTGGGGAATTGACCTGGTCTGGAGTTTCGTGGACATGGTCATCACCTTCATGACCATCCCCAACCTGATTGCCATCCTGCTGCTTGCCCCCGTGGTGAAGAAGGAGGTGCAGGATTACTTCAGCATGGACTACAAGGCCAGGTAAGCGGGCAGTGCTCCGTGTCATGGCATGCGTTTGTTCCGGGCGTGAACAAGAATTCGGGTTTTTTTGAGTTATTGTTTCATAACATGAAGGACCGGCTGCCGTGCGAATGCCTGATGATTGTCCGCAAGACCCTCCGGGTCCTGGGGGCCGTGGCCGCGTTGTTTGTGGTCGCCGGATTGACCGGGCCGGCCGGCGGGGAACCCACGCGCATTGAACTGGTGCATGCAGACCGCATGCAGTTCGACCGTGCCCTGGGAGACGATGTGCGGCGGCTGATCGACAACGTCCATTTCCGGCATGAGGAGGCCCAGATGTATTGTGACAGTGCCTACCTGTACGCCGTCACGAACAGCCTCCGGGCCTACGGCAATATCTTCATCCAGGTCAGCGATACGGTCAGCATCTACGGGGATGTGCTGCACTACAACGGCAACAGCAGGCAGGCCGAACTGAGGGGAAATGTCCGGATGGTGGATCCCCAGATGACCCTGACGGCTCCCGTGCTGTATTACGACCTCGATGCCAACACGGCACGATACGCCTCCGGGGGGCGCATCGTGGATGCGGAAAATGAACTGACGAGCCAGGAGGGGTTTTACTATGCCGATTCCAAGGATTTTTTCTTCCGCGACCAGGTGGTCCTGCTGAACCCGGACTACACCATGCACTCAGACACCCTCCGGTACAACACCCTGACGGAGGTGGCCTTTTTCTTCGGTCCCACCACCATCGTGAGTGAGGAAAATACCATCTATTGCCGCAATGGCTGGTACGACACGGCCAACGATGTGGCCCGTTTCAGCAGGGATGCCTGGTTTACCAACCATGAGCAGTCGCTGACCGGGGACACCCTGTTCTACGACAGGACACGGGGTTACGGCCGTGCGGACCGCAACGTGGTCATGCGCGACAGCGTGGAGAACACCCTCATCAAAGGCCACCTGGCCGAGCATTTTGAACGGACCGGGACCTCGACGGTCACAGGGGACGCCATGCTGATCGTGGTGGCGGAGAACGATTCCCTCTTCCTGCATGCCGATACCCTGCGCTCCTTCTACAATGACACCCTCGACCAGCGCTGGGTGTATGCTTACCACAGGGCCCGGTTCTACCGCAGCGACCTGCAGGGCCTGAGTGACTCCATCGTATACAGCTTTGCGGACTCCACCATCTACCTGTTCCATGATCCGGTGCTGTGGGCCGATGTCCACCAGCTGACCGCCCGGAGGATCGAGGTCGTGACCAGCGAGGAGGAGGTGCGCTCCATCCACCTCTACGATGCCGCCTTCATCGCCTCGGAGGAGGCGGATCTGGGGTTCAACCAGGTGAAGGGCCGCAACCTGACAGGCCACTTCAGGGAGAACGAGCTTTGGCGCATCGACGTTTCCGGGAACGGGGAATCCCTCTACCATATCCTGGAGGAGGCCGGAGACTATATCGGCATCAACAAAGCCCTGGCCTCGGAGATCATCATCTTTGTGGAGGACAATAAAGTGTCGGGCATCCGTTTCCTTGCGCAGCCCGAGGCCCAGTTGTTTCCCCCGGAGGAGCTGCCGCCGGACGACCGGCTGTTGCGGGATTTCCGCTGGCTGGAGGACCGGCGCCCACAATCCAAAGAGGACATATTCGTATGGCGGTAAATTTTGAAAGACATACCCTTTCCAACGGGCTGCGGGTGCTGGCCCATCGTGATCCCACCACCCCGATGGCTGCCTTCAACCTCCTGTACGATGTGGGAGCCAGGGATGAGCATCCCGACCGTACGGGGTTTGCGCACCTGTTCGAGCACCTGATGTTCGAGGGGTCGGTCCACATCCCCGATTACGATGTCCGCCTGCAGAGGGCCGGGGGGGAGAATAACGCCTTCACCACCAACGACATCACCAATTACTATCTGACCCTGCCGGCGGTCAACCTGGAAACCGCCTTCTGGCTGGAGTCGGACAGGATGCTGGGACTGGCCCTGTCGGAAGAGAAACTGGAAACCCAGAAAAACGTGGTGGTGGAGGAATACAGGCAGTCCTACCTGAACCAGCCTTACGGGGATGCGTGGCTGCTGCTCCGGCCCCTTGCCTGGCAGCGGCATCCCTACCGCTGGGCCACCATCGGCAAAAGCATCGATCACATCCGGCAGGCCCGCCTGGAGCAGGTCCGGGATTTTTTCCGGGATTATTACCATCCCGGGAATGCCATCCTGGCCGTTGCCGGCCAGGTGGATCCCCAGCATGTTTTTCGCCTGGCCGAGACCTGGTTCGGGGACATCCCCCCGGGCAAACGCCCCGGGAGGGTGCTTCCTGCAGAGGCCCCGGTGATCAGGCAGCGCAGGCTCCGGGTGGAACGGGACGTGCCCTCCACCCAGCTTTACCTGGCTTTCCACACCTGCGGCAGGGGCGACAAGGACTTTTTCCCGGCCGACCTGCTGAGCGACATCCTGGCCAGCGGGGAATCCGCCCGCTTTGCCCGCCGGCTTGTCCGGGGAAGAAAACTGGTGGGGGAGGCCCATGCCTATCTGACCGGCAGCCTGGATCCCGGCTTGTTCCTGGTCCAGGCCACCCTGCACCGTGAGGCCGCCTTCGGGGCTGTTGAAGAGGCCATCTGGGAGGAACTGCAGGCCCTGTCGGAAGAGCCGGTCGGCGGGCAGGAACTGCAAAAAGTAAAGAACAAGGTGGAGGCCGCCCATACCTTTGCCGAAAGCCACGTGCTGGCCAAGGCCATCAACCTGGCCTATTACGAGCTGATGGGAGATGCCGGGCTGCTGAACAGGCAGATGGAGGCCTATGCCAGGGTGCGCCCGGAGGATATTCAACAGCAGGCAAAAAGCCTGTTCCGCCGCGAAGGGGCGGCCATTCTGCATTATGCGGCCCGTGAAACGGTAAATGGATAAAAAATCGTAATTTAGAGGGCTTCCGCAAATAGGCGGGGCCCGGTCACAATCGTGCAAGCATGGCAGATCGACACAATCCCCCGGCCAACCAGGTCATCGCAGACATCCCGTTTATCCGCCCGGCGGAAGCCACGCTCGGGAACGGCCTTCCCGTGTATTTGCTGGAGGGCGGGACGGAAGATGTGGTGAAGGTGGAACTGGTGTTCTTTGCAGGGAGTTATTTCCAGCCGGCACCCCTGGTGGGTTTCGCTGCCTCCAGTCTCCTGAAGGCGGGGACCCGGAAGCGGGATGCCGAAGCCATCAGCGGCACCATGGACTTTTACGGGGCCTATTTTCGTGAAGACGCCCAGAAGGACCTCGTATCCCTGGGCGTGTTTGTCCTGCAAAAACACCTGGAACCCATGCTGGAGCTGCTGCAGGAAATGGTGGTGCATCCGGTGTTCCCGGAGGACGAGATGCGGCTCTTTCTCAAGAACCGGAAGCAGCGCCACCAGATCGAGAACCAAAAGGTTCAGTTCATGGCGCGGACCTTTTTCAATGAACTGCTCTACGGGGCGGAACATCCTTACGGGTCCCGTGTCCGTCCGGAGGACTTTGACCGGGTGGAGAGGCAGTGGCTGGTGGACTTTCACCGGGACTACATCCAGCCGGCCAACGGCTTTTGTATCGTATCGGGGCGCCTGCCCGGCAACATCACGGAACTGCTTGAAAAAACGCTTGGACAAAAGGAATGGGCCGCCGGCATGGTGCCTCCCCCGCCTCACTATCCCATCCACGCGGCTCCCGAAAAGAAAATCCTCCTGGAGAAACCGGACGCCTTGCAGTCGGCCGTGCGCATCGGGCGCAGGCTCTTTAACCGGGCCCACCCGGACCATCACGGGCTGGTGATCACCAACGCCCTGCTGGGAGGTTTTTTTGGCTCCAGGCTGATGCAGAATATCCGCCAGGACAAGGGGTATACTTACGGAATCGGCTCCAGCCTGGTCTCCCTGCTTCGCGACGGCTATTTCTTCATAGCCACCGAGGTGGGGGTGGGGGTGTGCCAGAAAGCGATCGACCAGATCCATGCAGAGATCAGGAACCTGCGCACCCGGCCCGCCACAGGGGAAGAGCTGGGCACCCTCAAGAGTTACCTGGCCGGGAACTTCCTGCGGTCGTTCGACGGGCCCTTTGCGCAAGCCGAGCGGTTCAAGGAAGTGCGGGCCTTCCGCATGGGACAATCCCACTACGAAGGATTTATGAAGGAACTGCAGCAAATCACCGCAGAGAAAATCACCCAGCTGGCAGAGAAGTACCTGCACGAGGACAGCATGATCGAGCTGGTGGTGGGTAAAAAGTAAGGGGCCCCGGGGCAATAAAACCGGCCGTTGGGGGTTTCTTCAATAGCTGGCACGGACAATGAGAAACCACTTGTTTTATATCGGGCACAAATTCATCCGGCTCTTGCCGGCATGGCTGGCAGTCTTTCTTTGTCTGGTTCCCTTTTCCTACAGGGTATCGGCACAAATGTCCGGCGTCACCCTCGAAAGGGTCACTGTGGCAGAGGAACAGGAAGCAGGGGATGCCGGCTGGAACATGGCGCCCGTCCTTCTTTACTGGTCCTACGATACCCCGCCCCCCGCAGGTGCCAGGATGGTCTTCCTGCGTTCCATCAACGACAGGCAGGAGCCCCTGGATACCATTCCGGTGGCAGAACTGCCGGGAGCGGTCTGGGGGGACAGGCAGAATCCCCTGCCTTTGATCCGTTCCGAGAGGTATTCCATCTACCTGGTGGATGAAGACGGGGATGCCGCATCCCCCATGAGTTTCATACACGGCACCATCCTGCTCTACAACCCGGATCCCGTTGCCGGCATCGACCCCTGCCGGGGCAGCATCCTGCTGCAATGGAACAACTACACGGTGACCGACGGCGAGGATCCGGTCGCCCCGCCATTTACCCACAACCAGGTGCTGGTCACCCCGCCCGGGGGCGGGGAGTACGTGGCGGCGACCCTTGATTTCACCAGCGCGCCGGCCGATGAGTATGAGTATGTCTTTGACCATGGCCCCGGCCCCTACCGCTTCCGCATCCGTGCCGTGGAGCGGATCGGAGGGGTCGATCACAGGACCTCCCACTCCAATGCCTGGACGGTGTCTTTCCAGTCGTCCACTCTGTCTGATCTGGATATCTGGCTGGTGGACGTGGCCGCTCCGGACCAGGTCCGTGTGACCTTCGAGGCCATCGGTGATGTGGATGCATTCGAGTACCGCATCCTGCGATCCAGGCAAAGGGACCAGGGATTTGAAGAGGCAGGGGTGGTGCCGGCGGCGGACCTGAAAGGAGGATTGGGTGTTTTTGAGGACCAGGTGGCGGCCGGTACCGAGGGACCCTGGTATTACCGGGTGCATGCCTTTCTGGCCGGTGGGAATTGCGCAGACCCCAGCCTGGAGGCGGGCCCCGTGTCTTCCCTGTGGCTGGAGGCCGGTCTTGCAGAACTGTCCGAAACCAGCCTGTTGGTCGACCTGCAATGGGAACAGGATCCATCCTCGCCCGTGGGGTTCGAACTGTTCAGGAGCACCGGGGGCGGGCCTTTCACTTCGGTGGGCCTCTATACGGAGAGCGAATTGAGCGCCCGGGACGATCTTTCAGACCAGCTGGGCACGATCGCCGGGGAAATCCTGTACTTCCTCCAGGCCGACATGCCCGGAGGCAAGGCCCGGTCCAATGTGGTCCCGGTGTTTCTGGAACCCGAGATCAAAATATACAACGCTTTCAATCCCAATAGCCTCATAGAGGCCAACCGGCATTTCCGTCCCGTATTCATCAACTTTCTTCCCGACTTTGTCCGCCTGCGGGTCTTCAACCGTTGGGGGCAGGAGATCTATGCCGAAAGGCTGGAGGAGGACATCGGGCAATGGGTTGGCTGGGACGGGCGCACCCGGGAGGGCGAAGAGGCCCCCCAGGGCACTTACGCTTTCCACCTGGAAGTGGGACTGCCCGGCGGGGACATCCTGGAAAAGCGCGGGACCGTGCTTCTGCTCAGGTAAGGCAGATCCAGCCCTTTTTCTCCCAGGCATTTAGGATTTTTTAAAACAGAGTATGTCGCATTTTTCCTACTTTTGCAAATCATAAAACAAACGGGGTTCATGCAGCACGACAATGACAAGTTTACGGGCGAGGGACTGACCTATGATGACGTCCTTCTGGTGCCGGCCTTTTCGGAGATCCTGCCGAGGGAGGTCGATATCGCTTCCATGTTTTCCAGGAACATCCCCCTCCGCGTGCCCATTGTGTCGGCGGCGATGGACACCGTGACCGAATCGCGCATGGCCATTGCCATGGCCCAGGAGGGAGGCATCGGGGTGTTGCACAAGAACATGGGAATCGAAGACCAGGCGGCCAAGGTCAGGAAGGTCAAGCGGTCGGAAAACGGCATGATCATCGATCCCATCACCCTGCATGACAATGCCGTGATCGGCGAGGCCCTGCAGATCATGAAGGAATTCAAGATCGGCGGCATCCCGGTGGTGGACGATGACAACCGATTGGTGGGCATCATCACCAACAGGGACCTTCGGTTTGAAAAAGACCTTGAAAAACCCGTCAGGGAGGTCATGACTTCCGAAAACCTGATCACCACCTCCGAGTTTGTGGACTTTGAGGACGCGGAAGAGATCCTGCAGGAACATAAAATTGAAAAGCTGCCCGTGGTGGATGCGGGTCACCGGCTCGTGGGACTGATCACGTACCGGGACATCATCAAGATCAAGGAACGCCCCAATGCCTGCAAGGACGAGCGCGGACGTCTGAGGGTCGCCGCAGCCGTGGGCGTCACCCGGGACACCATTGAGCGGGTCGAAGCCCTTGTGGCCGCCGGGGTGGATGCCGTGGTCATCGACACCGCCCACGGACACTCCAGGGGGGTGATCGATATGGCCCGCAGCGTGAAGGCCCGTTTCCCGGAGCTGGACATGGTCGTGGGCAATGTGGCCACGCCGGAGGCGGCCAGGGATCTGATGAAGGCGGGCGCCGATGCCATCAAGGTGGGCATCGGCCCGGGAAGCATTTGCACGACCCGCATCGTGGCCGGGGTCGGGGTTCCCCAGCTGACGGCCATCTATGGGGTGGCCAGGGCTTTGGAGGGCAGCGGCGTGCCGGTCATTGCCGACGGAGGCATACGGTATACCGGGGATATCGTCAAGGCCATTGCGGCCGGGGCCTCTTCCATCATGGCGGGCTCCCTGTTTGCCGGGGTGGAGGAATCTCCGGGAGAAACCGTGATTTATGAAGGCCGTAAATACAAGACGTACCGCGGCATGGGCTCCGTGGAAGCCATGCAGCAGGGATCCAAGGACCGGTATTTTCAGGATGTGGAGGACGATGTGAAGAAACTGGTTCCCGAAGGGATCGTCGGAAGGGTGCCTTACAAAGGGACCCTTTCGGAAGTGGTGCACCAGATGGTGGGCGGCCTGCGTGCCGGCATGGGTTATTGCGGGGCCAGGAACATTGAGGAGCTGCAAAAGGCCCGCTTTACGCGCATTACCAGCGCGGGCGTCAAGGAAAGCCACGTGCATGACGTCACCATCACCCGGGAAGCGCCCAATTACAGCCGGTAGGCCTTCGGTGAAGCGGGGAGGAGACCTGCCCTGGCTGTCCCCGTCCGGGACTATTTTAACCATAAATCAATCCCAATAGAATGAATAAACGCATTGCCATCCTTGTTCTTGTTTTGTCGGGGCTTCTTTCCGGCCCGGTCCGGGCACAAGAGACCGATCCCGTGCTGATGACGGTCGGGGACAGGGTCATTACCGCGTCCCAGTTTATGTCGGCTTACCGGAAGAACAACATCGACATGAAGGTGGCCGATCCGAAGTCGGTCCGTGAATACCTGGACCTTTACATTGATTTTAACCTCAAGGTAGTGGAGGCCATGTCCCAGGGACTGGATACCCAGCCAGAGTTCCTGAGTGAACTGGAACAATACCGCCGGCAGCTTGCCCGTCCTTACTTTTCGGATGAATCCATCACCGGGCACCTGGTGGAGGAAGCCTGGCAGAGAATGCAATACGACATCAGGGCATCGCATATCCTGCTCGGACTGGAAGAGCATGCGTTGCCATCCGACACCCTCCGGGTCTACAACCGTTTGATGGAGATCCGTGAGCGCCACCTGCAGGGAGAGGACTTCGGAGACCTGGCCGAAACGTACTCGGAAGACCCCTCCGCCAGGGGCGTTCCTCCCGGAGAAAACAATCCCGGGAGGCCGGGGAACCGCGGCGATCTGGGTTATTTTACCGTTTTCAACATGGTCTATCCCTTCGAGTCTGCGGCCTACAATACCCCGGTGGGGGAGGTCTCCCTGCCGGTGCGGACCCGTTTTGGCTACCACCTGGTGAAGGTTTCCGACCGCCTGCCTGCCATGGGCACGGCCCGGGTGGCGCATATCATGACCATGACCCCGCCTGGTGGTGACGAGCAATTGCTGGAGGATGCCGGGCGCAGGATACAGGAAGCCTATGAGGCCCTCCGGCAGGGGATGGCTTTTGAGGATGTGGCTGCGCGGTATTCGGAGGATCAGTCGACCGTGGCCCGGGGCGGGGAAATGCCCCCTTTCCAGTCAAACCGGATCGTCCCGGAGTTCGTGGAGGCCATCCACGGGCTGGACAGCCCGGGGGATTATACACCGCCCGTGCGGTCCCAATACGGCTGGCATATCATCAGACTGATTGATCGCACGCCCCCCGCGGCGGCGCTGGAAGACGTCCGAGAGGAGCTGAAAGAACGTGTCACGCGCGATGCCCGCTCCCAGCTGAGTCAGGCTGCGGTGGTTGACCGGTTGAAGGAGCAATATGGTTTTGGAGAGGACCTTGCCGCCCTGCATGCTTTTTACGAGCTTGCGGACGAGGAATTCTTACGGGGGGAGGATCCCCGGGGTCTATGGGAGGCGCTGGATCAGCCGCTTTTCTGGTTTGCCGGGGTCACGGTGACACAGCAGGAGTTTGCTGCCTACCTTAGAAGCCGCTATGCCCCAAGGCTCCGCCCCGATCCCCGCAACCTGGTCAATGAAAGCTACAGCAGCTATGTCTCTGAAAGGCTGATCCGTTATGAGGAGCAATTTCTGGAAGAGAAACACCCGGAATTCAGGGCCGTGATGCAGGAATACCACGACGGCATCCTGCTTTTTGAACTGACCGACAGGGAAGTCTGGTCCAGGGCGATGGAGGATACCCTGGGACTGCATGCCTTTTTTGAACAACATCGAGACGATTACCACTGGGATGAAAGGATGGAGCTGACCATATACCAGGCCAGGGAAAGGGAGGCTGCCGGGTCGGCCCGGGCTTTCCTTGAAGGGCGGCAAAAGAATGCCTACGACAGCGAACTGACCCGGGAAGTGATCGAGGCCGTCGGGAACGCACAGCTTTCCGCCCAGCACCGCCTGTTCGAGCGGGGCGATCATCCGGTCACCGACAAGGTGGACTGGGCGCCCGGTCTCTATGGTCCCTTCCTGCTCAATGGCAGCCACCTGCTCGTCCATGTCCACGGAATCCAGGCCCCGAGGCCACAGGAGTTCCGGGAGGTCAGGGGGCTGGTGGTGGCAGACTATCAGAACCACCTGGAGCGGGAGTGGGTTGCCAAACTCCGGAACCGGTACGAGGTGGTCGTGGATTATCCCCTGCTGGAAACCCTGCAACCTTGATGAGCCATGCCTGAGTTTCGTTTCATGCGCCATAGCCGGAGTTGTTTCCTGCATCTGTTTATAGGGCGCCCCTTCCTGCGGGTCATGCTGCTGACAGGCATCCTTGCCGTGTTCCCTTCCTGCAGGCAGGAAACGGAGCCACAGGGAGACCACCTCCTGGCCAGGGCCTACGACAGCCGCCTGTATTTGTCAGACATCCGGGGCATCGTGCCCCCCTCCGCCACGGCGGAGGACAGCCTCCAGATTGTCAGAAGTTATGTGGAAAACTGGGTGCGTCAGCAGGTCTTTCTTCACCGGGCCCTGGAATCCCTTCCGAGGGAAAAAATGGACTTTGAGAAACAGATCAGTGATTACCGGAATTCCCTCATCGTGTTTGCCTTTGAGAACGAGCTCGTGAAAAGCCAGTTGGATACCACCGTGACCGAAAGGCAGGTCATGGAGTATTACGAAGACAACCAGAACAGTTTCAGGCTGCAGGACCATATCGTTCAGGTAACCTATGTGAAAGTGCCGCTGGACGCCCCCGATATGCAACTGCCACGGCGCCTTTACCGGTCAGAGGATCCCGGCGACATGATGCTGCTGGAGGACTATTGCCTGCAGCATGCAGCGGGATACTTTATGGAACCGGATACGTGGTTGCTGTTCACCGAGCTGTTGCGCGACATCCCCATAACGGCCCAGGATCATGAACAGTTCCTCCGGACCAACCGGCATGTGGAACTCACGGACGATTTTTACCGGTATTTCCTGAATATACGGCAAACCAAGCTCAAGGGGGAGGTCTCTCCCCTGGCCATGGAACAGGACAATGTACGCAGCATCCTGATGAACAGGCGAAAACACGCGTTGATCAACCGGCTGCGCAACGAATATTATCAGGAGGCGCTCAGCACAGGAAAATTTGAAACCCGCTACTGACCCCCGGCATGCTGCGGGGCATATGACAGACACCAAAGGACCAGGCTGGATTTCCAGCCACAAACCACATGAGAATGAATAAAAACGCAGGCGCAATATTTTTGATTTCACTGGCTGCATGGCTGGCCCCCGGGTACTCGCATGCCCAGGAGAAGGTGGTGATTGACCAGGTCATCGCCGTGGTGGGAAACAATGCGATCCTGGGATCGGATATCATCAACCAGCAGAGGCAACTCGAAGGGCAGGGGATAGACCTCGGCCCCAACCCCTCCTGCGCCATGCTGGATGAGGTCCTGTACCAGAAACTCTTGTATAACCAGGCCCTCCTGGACAGCGTGGAGGTCGGGGAGGACCATGTGGAACAGGTGCTGGAGCGGCGCATCCGGTTCTTTATCCAGCAGATCGGTTCGCGTGAACGCCTGGAGGCTTACTACGGCAAATCGATCGAGGAGCTGAAAGAGGAATTCCGTGAGATGGTCCGGGAGCAGGAACTGAGCCAGCGTATGGAAGGCAACATCACCCAGAATGTGAGCGTGACGCCTTCGGAGGTCAGAAGTTTCTTCAACAACCTCCATCCGGACAGCATCCCCATGGTGGAAAGCGAGCTCGTGCTGGCAAAGATCACCAAAACACCGGCCGTACGGCAGGAGGAGAAAGACTTGATCAAGGCCCGCCTGGAAGAATTCAGGGAGCGGATCCTCCAGGGAGAAGGGTTTTCCACCCTGGCCATCCTGTATTCGGAAGATCCCGGCTCGGCCCGGCGGGGCGGGGAGTTGGGTTTTTACGGAAGGGGAGAGCTCTACCCGGAGTTTGAGGCGGTGGCCTTTGGCCTGCGACCGGGGGAAGTCAGCGAGGTGGTTGAAACCGAAGCCGGGCTCCACATCCTGCAAATGATTGAACGCCGCGGAGAACAGGTGAATGTACGGCATCTGCTGCTGCGGCCGAAAGTCAGCCCGGAAGACCTTCAAAAGGCGCGTGCAGAACTGGACAGCATCAGGACCCTCATCCTGTCGGGAGAGAAGACTTTCGCGGAGGCTGCCCTGGCGTTTTCGGACCACCCGGGGAGGATCAACCAGGGCCTGATGGTCAATCCTTTCACCGGTACGAACCGTTTCCGGGCCGATGAACTGGGTCAGGTGGATCCCAACCTGGTGTTTATCGTCGACCGGCTTGAGCCTGAACAGGTGTCCGAACCCCATCTGATGGTCACTGAGGAGGGGCAGCAGGCTTACCGGATCGTAAAGCTGATCAGCCGGGTGGATGCCCACCGGGCCAACCTGCAGGAGGACTATGACCTGATCCAGCAACTTGCCCTTAACCAAAAGGAGCGCCAGGCCATCCGGAGGTGGATCGACAGGAAGCTTTCCTCCACCTATGTTTTCATCCACGAGCAGTACCGCGATTGTGTGTTTGAGCACCAATGGCTGCGGTAGCCATTTAAAACCCAAATAAACCCATGCACTTTTCATCGGATGTTGAAGCCCTTGACAGCCTGTCAGTTAAGTTTAAGGAACTGAAGGAAGAGATCGGCCGTGTGATTGTCGGACAGGATGAGGTGGTCAGAGACGTGTTGATATCGATTTTCAGCCGGGGACATTGCCTGATGGTGGGCGTGCCCGGCCTGGCAAAAACCCTTCTTGTCAACACCATTTCCAGGGTGCTTGGTCTGAAATACAGCCGGATACAGTTTACCCCCGACCTGATGCCCTCTGACATCATCGGGACGGAGATCCTGGATGAAACCCGCAACTTCCGGTTTATCAAGGGTCCTTTGTTTGCCAACATCATTCTTGCAGATGAGATCAACCGGACCCCTCCAAAAACCCAGTCGGCGCTTCTCGAGGCCATGCAGGAACGTTCGGTCACTGCCGCGGGGACAACACACCGGTTGCAGGATCCTTTTTTTGTGCTGGCCACCCAGAACCCGATCGAACAGGAAGGCACCTATCCCTTGCCTGAAGCGCAGCTCGACCGGTTCATGTTCAATGTGAACCTGGATTACCCGAGTTTTGAGGAAGAGGTTGAGGTGGTGCGCACCACCACATCAGACCGGCAGGTGGCGTTACAGGTCATGCTGGAGGCCCGGGAAATCCTGTACTATCAGGACCTGGTGCGGCGTGTGCCCGTTACGGACAATGTGATGGCGTACGCCGTTAAACTGGCAAGCCGGACCCGTCCCAACACCCCGGGAGCCCATAAAGCGGCCAATGAATACATCAGCTGGGGAGCCGGACCCAGGGCTTCCCAGTACCTGATCGTGGGGGCCAAATGCCATGCTGCCATACGAGGGAAATATGCCCCGGACATTGAAGATGTCAACGCCATTGCGTATGCCATCCTGAGGCACCGTATTGTCCGTAACTACAAGGCCGAGGCCGAAGGCATTTCCGTGGAGCACCTGGTGGACCAGTTCGTAGGCTGAATCATCCGGCACCCTTTCTTTTCCGGTTAATCGCCCCGCCCCCAGGGTGTTGATTAATTGTTAAAAACTATGTATTGTTTTTGGTTGGTGGACTGTGAAAAAATATTATCTTTGTAGTCCCTTCTGAAGGAGTGTCAATCGATCTGGTTTTTTTATTTTTTTCAACTTTTTTGTTGGCTATAATAAAAAAGTTCTTACCTTTGCACTCCCCAAATGAGGGAACCCCTCAGACAAGCGGGGTTAATCACAACGATCTTTGAAGGAATTGGGAAGCCAAAAAAGTAGCAAAAATACCCGTT